>Ga0164243_10003894_pt1 | contig 23637 bp, 21 predicted proteins | sample OricompcompostOP_FD_108781 | JGI IMG/M metagenome (GOLD analysis project Ga0164243, IMG submission 108781) | Organic Plus compost microbial communities from Emeryville, California, USA - Original compost - Organic plus compost (OP) | ecosystem: Engineered > Solid waste > Mixed feedstock >...
GCACGCTTCAAAAACCGCGTATGGTTCCTCAAACCGGTAGACGCACACCGCAATTGCGAAAATCCAAAATGCTGCGGTAAAGTGGCGCTCTGGATGCGCGGCGATGAAGTGTTCCGCGTTACGGCCCGCAAAGACCAATACGGCGAAGTGGAAGACTGGATCTGTGATACCTGCCGCTTCGAAAAGAAAGACGTAAAAGATTGGACCATAGAAGGACCCCGTAAGATCGACCGTCACAGCGTTATCTCCCAGGGTCACTATGTAAATACCGTGAAACCGAAAGACCCGCTCGTGGAAGTACTGGATGGCCGCCAGCCAAGACTGCTGTTCGATATCCATTCCCAGAGTGAGGTGAACAGGCCGGATATTGACCTGTCAAAAATCGACGGACCGGCGCACTCTGACGATTTCAATAAATCTCAATCGTAATTTGTAATTCGTAATCGTATTTGGAAATGACGTTATTAAGTATAGACTGGTTTTTCTTAATTGAAAAGATCCTCCTTATCTCAGGAGTATTGGTCCTGTCGCTGGTAGTGGCAATGTACTCTACCTGGGGCGAAAGAAAGGTAGCTGCCTGGATCCAGGACCGCCTCGGTCCTAACCGCGCGGGCCCTATGGGGTTATTGCAACCGCTGGCGGATGGAGGTAAACTTTTCTTTAAAGAAGAAATCATTCCTACCCATTCCAACAGGTTCCTGTTCATCCTAGGCCCGTCCATCGCCATGATGGTGGCCTGTATGACCAGCGCCGTTATTCCATGGGCCGATACCATGACCATCGCCGGCCGGCAGATTTCCCTGCAGGTAGCGGATGTGAACATCGGTATCCTCTTCATCTTCGGCGTGGTGAGCATGGGTGTTTACGGTATTATGATCGGTGGTTGGGCATCCAACAATAAATATTCACTCCTGGCATCTGTACGCGCCGCCTCCCAGATCATCTCCTACGAGCTGCCGATGGGCCTGGCGCTGATCGCGCTGCTGATGCTGACCGGTACCCTCAGCCTGAAAGAAATCGTGGAGCAGCAACGGCACGACCTGTGGAACGTTGTGTACCAGCCGCTCGGCTTCTTCATCTTCCTGATCTGTGCCTTTGCTGAGTGTAACCGTACGCCTTTCGACCTTCCGGAAGCAGAGAACGAGCTGAATGGTGGTTACCACCTGGAATACTCTTCCATGAAACTCGGCTTCTTCCTGTTTGCCGAATATATCAACATGTTCATCAGTTCCGCGCTGATGGCTACCATGTACTTCGGCGGCTACGCTTATCCTTATATGGACAAGCTGGGGCTGAGCGAAAACATGCTGGCGCTGACCGGATTCCTGGCGCTGTTCATCAAAACCCTCCTGTTCATCTTCCTGTTCATGTGGGTACGCTGGACCATCCCGAGATTCCGTTACGACCAGCTGATGCGCCTGGGCTGGAGAGTACTGATCCCGCTGGCACTGGCCAATATGCTGATCACCGGCGCACTTGTATTATTCCGTCATCATTAATTAAATTTTTCCTGCCGCCGTCAGGCGGCAGGACTTAAATAGCATTCATTATGCAAACTTTAACCAATAGGGCAAAACCGGTAGACCGCAGACCCATGACTTTCATGGAGAAGATGTATATCCCTGCTATTGCAAAAGGTATGGGTATTACCCTGAAACACCTTTTTCAACGTAAGGCTACCGTAAGCTTTCCTGAGAAGAAACGCCAATTCAGTCCGGTATTCCGTGGATTACATGTGCTGAACAGAGATGAAGAGGGGCGTGAAAGATGCACCGCCTGCGGCCTTTGCGCCGTGGCCTGCCCTGCCGAAGCTATCACCATGGAAGCGGCGGAAAGAAAACCGGGAGAAGAACACCTGTACCGTGAAGAGAAATACGCTGCCCGCTATGAAATCAATATGTTACGCTGCATCTTCTGCGGTTTCTGCGAAGAAGCCTGCCCTAAGGATGCCGTGTACATGTCTGAAACCTTTGCGCCTGCGATGTACCAGCGTAAGAGCTTTATCTATGGCAAGCAGGACCTGCTGATTCCGAATCCAAAGACATCTACCGGTAAATAATTTTCGTCCAAAAAAATACAATAGTCAAACATAGCAGAGATGGGAATGAGTACACAACAAATAATTTTCATGGTGCTGTCGTTGGTAGCGCTGGTATCGGCGTTGGGCGTGGTGTTGAGCAAAAATCCTGTAACAAGCGTATTATGTCTGATCGTGACATTCTTTGCTATTGCCGGACACTATGTGATGCTTAATGCGCAGTTCCTCGCCGTAGTACATATCATCGTGTATGCGGGAGCGATCATGGTATTGTTCCTTTATGTAATGATGCTGATGAACCTGAACTCGGAAATTGAACCGCAGAAACGTAACTGGCTGAAATACGCCGGGGCAGTGAGCGGAGGCGCGTTGCTGGTGGTACTGGTAGCGGCCCTGCGCGATGCCAGCGTGCCTGCGCTCAGTGAGTCTTCCGTGGAAATAGGGCTGATCCACAACCTGGGAAAACTGCTGTTCACACAGTATGTAGTTCCGTTTGAAGTGAGCAGCATCCTGTTCCTCAGTGCCATGGTAGGCGCAGTAGTCATTGGTAAAAAAGACTGATCTTACCAGGTCAGCATAATTCGTAAAACGTAATTCATTTTTATGCCTGTTCAATATTACATATTCCTGAGTATCGCCCTGTTTTGTATTGGTGTGATGGGAGTGCTGATGCGCAGAAACGCCATCATCATCTTTATGTGCATAGAGCTGATGTTAAACGCGGTAAACCTGCTGCTGGTGGCCTTCTCCAAAATGTGGGCAGATGCCGGAAAAGTAGATGCCGGTTCAGCGCAGTTGTTCGTGTTTTTTATCATGGTGGTTGCCGCTGCTGAAGTAGCAGTAGGCCTGGCCATTATTACTATGGTCTACAGAAATACACACTCCGTAGATATTAACATTCTTAACAGGCTGAAAAATTAATAATTCTCATCCTTCATAATTATTAATTATTTCGACGTCGTAAATAGAATTGATAAATGATTAATCTAGTTTGGCTGGTACCATTTTTACCATTATTAGGTTTCCTGGTGAATGGATTGGGACGCAGATTTTTATCCAAGTCCCTGGTAGGGTTTGTTGGAAGCAGTACGGTGTTGGCTGCCTTTGTGGTGAGCTTATTGATTTTTTTCCAGGTAAAAGCGCCGGGATTTGCTGCGCAAACAGTTACCCTGTTTGATTTCATCTCTGTAGGCGCGCTGCATATTCCTTTTGCCTTCCAGGTGGACCAGCTCAGTGCCCTCTTCCTGTTGATCATTACCGGTGTTGGTACCCTGATCCATATCTACTCCACCTCTTACATGCATGAGGAAAGCAATGAGAGCTTCGCAAGATATTTCGCTTACCTCAACCTCTTCGTATTCTCCATGCTGATCCTGGTGCTGGGCGCCAACTACGTGATGATGTTCATCGGCTGGGAAGGCGTGGGGCTTTGCTCCTATCTCCTGATCGGGTTCTGGTTCAAGAATACCAGTTACAATAACGCTGCCAAGAAAGCATTTATCATGAACCGTATCGGTGACCTTGGCTTCCTGCTGGGCATCTTTTTCATGATCATGCAGTTTGGCACCGTAACATTCCCTGAAGTATTTTCAAAGGCAGCGCCGCTGGGCATGAACAGCCCTGTGCTGGGCGCTATTGCCCTGCTGCTCTTTGTGGGCGCCATGGGTAAATCAGCGCAGATTCCGCTGTACACCTGGTTGCCTGATGCGATGGCGGGTCCTACCCCGGTATCGGCCCTGATCCACGCGGCTACGATGGTGACCGCCGGTATCTATATGATTGCACGCAGCAACGTGATCTACACGCTGGCGCCTTGCGTCCAGACGTTTGTTGCCATCATTGGCCTGGCTACCGCCGTATTTGCCGCCTCTATTGCACTGAAGCAAAACGATATTAAAAAAGTACTGGCTTACTCCACCGTGAGCCAGCTGGGTTATATGTTCCTGGCCCTCGGCGTAGGCGCTTATGGAGCAGCCGTTTTCCACGTAATGACCCACGCTTTCTTCAAAGCCCTGTTGTTCCTCGGTTCCGGTTCTGTCATCCACGCGATGGGCGGCGAGCAGGATATCCGGAAGATGGGCGGTTTGAAAAAGTATATGCCTACCACCAACTGGACATTCCTCGTTGGTTGTATCGCGATCGCCGGTATCCCCGGGTTCTCCGGCTTCTTCTCCAAAGATGAAATTCTGGCCCATGCATTTGGCGTTAACATCTCCTACTATGTAATAGGCTTGATTGGCGCCCTGATGACGGCTTTCTATATGTTCCGCCTGTACTACATCACTTTCTGTGGTCAGTTCCGCGGCACGCACGAACAGGAACATCACCTGCACGAAAGTCCTGCTGCGATGACCGTACCGCTGATCGTACTGGCTATCTTATCCGTTGTGGGTGGTTACGTGGGTATGCCGGAAGTATTTGGCGCCAAAAACTACCTGGCGGAGTACCTCGAGCCGATCTTTGCGCCGAGCGCTCCTTTTGCCATTACGCACCATCTGTCCCACAGCACCGAATGGCTGTTGATGGGCCTGAGTTCTGTACTGGTGATTGTAATGATTCTGCTGGCACGTCAGAAATTCGTGTCCTACCAGGATAACGGTCAGGAAAATACCGGCCTTGCTAAAGTACTTGAGAACAAATGGTATATAGATGAAATCTACGACGCAGTGATCGTAAAACCGTTGTATGAGCTGAGCCGCTTCTTCCGCGATACGCTGGAGAAAGCCGGTATAGACAGGCTGGTCAACGGCGTAGGCCGCGGCGTGAAATGGGGCAGCCAGCAGCTCCGGCTTGTACAAACCGGGAATGTGGGCTTCTACATCTTTGCCATGGTGATCAGTATGATCGTATTATTTGTGATCGGATTCTTATTATAAACCAATAGCAGAAGTTACAAGCGCAGATAAATTATGTTGACAGTTTTATTAATATTGATTCCTTTCATTGCGGGCCTGATTGCATTTGGCCTGAAGGGGTCCGGGCCTAAGGCGCTGGCGGTGATTTCATCCCTGGCGACGGTGGCAACAGCAATTGGCGCATGGTGCCGTTTAGGCAGCGCGCCCGACAGTTTGAGCTTTACCGCCAACTGGATCCCTCAGCTGGGAAGTCAATTCAGAGTAGGTTTAGACGGAATGGGCATGATGCTGTGCTTATTAACAGCCATTGCTTTTCTGCTTGTCTTTATTTCCATCTACAACCGCAACTACGAGTCCTCCAACAGTTTTTACGGGCTGATGCTGCTTTCGCAGGCGGGCCTCACCGGTGTGTTCACCGCGTATGACGCCCTGCAGTTCTATATCTTCTGGGAGCTGGCGCTGATCCCTGTTTATTTCCTCTGCTCGCTGTGGGGAGGAGATAAACGTATAGCCGTTACGTTTAAATTCTTTGTTTATACATTCCTGGGTTCCCTGCTGATGCTGGTGGGTATCATCTACCTGTACACGCAAAACCCTGATCACTCCTTCAGCTGGGAGTCCTTCACGAACCTGCACCTCGGCGCCGACCAGCAAAACTGGCTGTTCTGGCTGTTCTTCGTGGCATTTGCCATCAAGATGCCGGTGTTCCCCTTCCATACCTGGCAGCCGGATACTTACGAGCAATCCCCTACGCCGGTAACCATGATCCTTTCCGGTATCATGGTGAAAATGGGGGTATTCGGCGTGATCCGCTGGCTGGTACCCGTACTGCCTGAAGGCGCGCATATGTGGACGGATGTAGCCATCGTGCTGTCCATCATCGGTATCATCTATGCCTCCTGCATCGCCATGGTACAGTCGGACCTGAAGCGCCTGATCGCTTATTCCTCCATCGCCCACATTGGCCTGATGAGCGCAGCCATCTTCTCACATACCGAACAGGGTATGCAGGGCGTGCTGCTGCAGATGTTTAACCACGGTATCAACATCATCGGCCTCTGGATTATCGTAGAGATCATCCAGCAGCGTTTCCATATCAAGAACATGGACGAGCTGGGAGGCATTGCGCAGAAAGCTCCGCGTATGGCCATCTTCCTGGTTATTATCAGCCTGGCTAACATCGGCCTGCCACTGACCAACGGTTTCGTAGGCGAGTTCCTGATGTTCAGCGGTCTGTTCCAATACAATCACTGGTTTATGGCAGTAGCCGGACTGGGTATCATCCTGGCTGCGGTATATACGCTGAACATGATCCAGAAGGTAATGTTCGGTAACGCGAATGCATTAACAGAAACTGCAACCGACTTACAGCCTTCAGAAATGCTGGCTTTGAGCCTGGTGGTTGCTATCATCCTGGTCCTGGGTGTTTATCCAAAACCAATCCTGGACCTGGTAAGCAACACAACAGCTGTAGTTCTTAAATTTTAATCGGGGTTTTGTAACGCAAAAATATGAATGCACTAATTTCTACTGCTTTATCGGGCGTTGTACTGATGTTTGTTGGTTTATTTGCACGTAAGCAGACCATTAAATTTTTTGCCATAGCGGCCATTATTATAGCTTTTATAGCTAACCTGGCGCAGTACCCTTCTGTGGAGCTGGGCGGCTATACTATGTATGGCATGATTGAAGTGACTAAATTCAGCATAATATTCAATGCAGTAGCAATTGGGTCCACGCTGTTATATTTCCTGCTGTCAGGCAGTGAGTTTGAAAAAGTGGGTGATCATGTGGCGGATTACTTTGCCCTGGTGTTCTTCATCCTCGCGGGCATATCGCTGGCGGCTACCTTCAGCAACCTGCTGATGCTGTTCCTGGCCATCGAAATTATGTCCATCCCCCAGTACATCCTGGCGGGCAGCGATAAAAAGAACCTGAAAAGCAACGAGGCCGCACTGAAATACTTCCTCATGGGCTGTTTTTCTACCGGCGTACTGCTGATGGGTATTACCCTGATCTACGGTTCTGCCGGCACTTTCGAAATTGCTTCCCTGGGCCTCGGCGCAGAGAACGTATCCCCGCTGGCGCTCTGCGGTACTATCCTCGTAGCGTTTGCACTGGCCTTTAAAGTATCCGCTGTGCCTTTCCACTTCTGGACGCCGGACGTGTACGACGGTTCCCCTACCGTATTCACTTCCTTCATGGCTACCGTGGTGAAAGCAGGCGGTTTCATCGCTTTCGTGCGCCTGTTCCATGTGGGCTTTGCAGGTGGCGAAATCAGCAGCCACTGGATGCTGTTGCTCTCCATCATCACCGCGCTGACCCTGGTACTTGGTAACTTTACCGCTGTATTCCAGCAGAGCGTGAAGCGTATGCTCGCTTACTCTTCCATTGCCCAGGCTGGCTTCATGATGTTTGCAGTCATTGCCATGAACCTCGCTGCCGCGCAGGGCATTGTGCTGTATGCAGCCGCTTACAGCATTGCGACCATCGGCATCTTCGCGGTACTGCTGCGTTTAAAAGATTATACCTTCGAAGGATTCAACGGCCTGGCTAAGAAAGAGCCGCTGCTGGCCTTTGCTGTAACGGTATTCCTGTTTTCACTGGCAGGTATCCCGGTAACGGCGGGCTTCTTCGCCAAATACTTTGTACTGGCTGCCGCCATCCAGCAGGGGCATCTGCTCTGGCTGGTGATCCTGGCGGTACTTTGCGCTGCCATCAGCGTGTACTACTACTTCCGGGTAATCATGGCCATGTACTTCAAACAGGGCGATCCGCAGGTAGAACCGGTATCCGGCGGATTTAAGGCAGGGCTGATTCTTACCGTGATCCTCGTACTGGCGCTCGGTTTATTCCCGAATTTATTGCTGGGCTGCCTGTAACAGCAGAAAGAAAGCATAGCAGGGAAGGGCCGGCTGATCCGATGAACGCTCCGCGCTATTGTAGTAAGAACGTGGATGTAAGGCATCGCCGCATTAAATCTCTCCCCTAAAAAATAAAAAAAGGAAGACTGGCATAACGCCGGTCTTCCTTTTTTTGTGCCGGTTAACCATTCATCCCAAATAAGATCGGATCGAATGCATTAATATATTAACTTTACTATTAACCCGACATTATGCAATCCCGAGATATATATTCACTGGCATATCGGTCCGTTACCGGCAACAAACTCCGCACCGGCCTCACTGTAGCAATTATCGCACTGGGTATAACCGTGCTGGTAGGCATTCTTACTGCGATCGACAGTATGAAGAACAGCATCTACAGCAGTTTCGCCATGATGGGCGCCAACAGCTTCAGTATCCGCAACCGCGATATCCAGGTGCGCATGGGAGACGACAACGAAAAAGCCGAAAAAGGCAACAAAAACCAGAAAAAAGTTAAAAAATCGAACAGCAATAAGGTGATTTCCTACATGGATGCGGTGCGTTTTAAAGAGCGCTACCAGTTTCCGGCGGAGGTGAGCATTAATTTCAGGGCTTCCGGCATCGCCACTGTTTATAAAGATGATAAGAAAACGAATCCCAATGTGACGGTGATCGGGGGAGATGAAAACTACCTCACGGTGGCCAGTTATGAAATTGCGCAGGGGCGGAATTTTAATACGCTGGACGTGGAATCCGGCCGCAATGTGGCTATCCTCGGGAAGGATGTGGCGGAGAAGCTGTTCGGAAAAAAAATGAAGAACGTCGTCAATAATACCGTCAGGGTGGGGGATGTGCGTTACCGCGTGATCGGGGTGCTGGCTTCCAAAGGCAGCAGCGCTATGATGAGCCAGGACAACGTGGTGCTGACTACGGTGAACAATACACGAAGAATTTTCAACAGGCCCAATGCCAGCTACCAGATTGGCATTGCCGTAAAAGATATCAGCCAGATGGATGCCGCCCAGGGCGAAGCCATCGGGCTGTTCCGCATTATCCGCGGCCTTTCCCTCAACGAAGCGGATAATTTCGTGATCAGCAAAAGCGACAGTATCGCAGAAATGCTGTTTTCCAGTTTGAGTAAGGTCAACCTCTTTGCGGTGGTGATTGCGTTTATCACGCTGTTTGGCTCCGCCATCGGGTTGATGAACATCATGCTGGTGTCCGTTGCGGAGCGTACCCGCGAAATCGGCGTGACCAAAGCCCTTGGCGCTACCAGTAAGGTGGTGCGCCAGCAGTTCCTCTACGAAGCCATTATCATCAGCGTGATGGGCGGGGTGATCGGCGTGCTGGCCGGCATGCTGTTCGGCAACGTTGTATCGTTACTGTTAGGCTCGCCGTTTATCATCCCCTGGCTCTGGATACTCATCGGCGTGAGCCTCTGCGCCATCGTGGGCCTCATTTCCGGCATTTACCCGGCGTATAAGGCTTCCAAACTGGATCCGATTATTGCCCTGCGGTACGAATAACAATCTGCCGTTTACTGTTTCTTTTTTTATATCTTGTCCGGTACCAAAATCGAACAAGCATGCCTTTACTGATTGTTATCGGCGCTATCCTACTCCTTGTGATCCTGGTAGCCTGGTTCAAACTCAATACATTCCTCAGTTTCCTGATCGTTTCCCTGCTGATGGGATTGGCGCTGGGTATGGACATATCCGCCATTACGCAGTCCATCCAAACGGGCATCGGCAAGACGCTGGGCTCGTTAATCGTGGTGATCGTTGCCGGCAGTATGCTGGGCAAGCTGGTGGCGGAAAGCGGCGCGGGGCAACGCATTGCCGGCGGGCTTATGAAGCTGCTCGGGCCTAAATACGTGCAGTGGTCCCTCATGATTACCGGCTTTGTAGTGGGCATTCCCCTCTTTTACAATATCGGGTTTGTGCTGATGGTACCGCTGATTTTTATGGTGGCGGGCCGTACCGGCCTGCCGGCCGTGTACCTGGGCATTCCCATGCTGGCCTCCCTGTCAGTAACGCATGGTTACCTGCCCCCGCATCCGTCGCCGACGGCACTGGTGCAAACCTTTCATGCGAGTATGGGCCTGACGCTGCTCTACGGCATCCTGATCGCTATACCGGCCATCATCCTTGCGGGCCCTGTTTTCAGCCGTTTTTTGAAAGGCTATACCAACGCCCCGTCCCAACTGTTTACGACGAAAGAACTGCCTGAAAATGAGATTCCGGGTATGGGCGCGAGCCTGTTTGCGGCCATGCTGCCGGTGCTGTTACTTGCGGCTACGGCGGTGGCCAAGCTCTGGGCGCCGCCGGGGAGCTTTGGTTATAAACTGGCCAGCTGGCTGGGGGACCCGCTGATCGTAATGTTGCTGGCCGTGCTGAATGGCATGTACCTGCTGGGCCTGCGCCGGAAAACGCCGATGAAAAAAGTGATGGGCCTGCTGGACGAGGCCGTGAAGGATATTGCCGTGATCATCCTGGTCATTGGCGGCTCCGGCGCGCTGACGCAGTTGCTGAACGATAGTAAGGTGAGCAGTTATATTGCCGACAGCCTGCAACAACTGCACCTGCACCCGCTGGTGCTGGCCTGGGGCATTGCCGCCATCATCCGCGTATGCATAGGGTCGGCCACGGTGGCCGGACTCACCACTGCCGCGATCGTAGCGCCGCTGATACCCGCTTCCGGCGTAAACCCGAACCTGATGGTGCTGGCAACCGGCGCAGGCAGTTTGATGTTTTCCCATGTGAACGATGCCGGTTTCTGGATGTTTAAAGAATACTTTAACTTAACTGTAAAAGATACGATCAAGACCTGGTCCGTGATGGAAACGATCGTATCCGTAACCGGACTGGCAGGCACTTTGTTGCTTAGCTTGTTTGTGTAAATTTTAACCAGCAACAATCTGACATGAATTGGTTTGAACTCAGGAATGCAGCCCAGGTGGATTCGCCGGCGCTGATAGTTTATAAAGACAGGGTGGTGGAGAATATCAACACCGTGAAAACGATGATCGATCATGTATCACGGTTACGCCCACACGTAAAAACGAATAAGATGACGGAAGTGGTGCAGCTGATGATGGACGCCGGTATCCATAAATTCAAATGCGCCACCATTGCGGAAGCGGAGATGACGGGCATTGCCGGCGCCGCAGATGTGCTGCTGGCCTATCAGCCTGTTGGCCCCAAGGCCGTGCGTTTTATGGAGTTGATACAGAAGTACCCCGGCACGCAGTTTTCATGCCTGTTGGATAACCACGCCACGGCTAAGGAATTGCAGGCGCTGGCTAAGCAAAACGGCCGCCATGTGCAGGTGTATATGGATATCAACGTGGGCATGAACCGTACGGGCATCAAGCCGGATAATACCGCGTTGGCGTTGTACCAATATTTGCATTCACTGGAAAACCTGCTGCCGGCAGGCTTCCATGTGTATGACGGGCATATTCATGACACGGATATGGCTATACGAAAACAGCAATGCGATCAGGCCTATGAGCCGGTGGTTAACCTGGTAGCGGACGTAGTAGCTACCGGCTTGCCCGTGCCGGCAGTAATAGCCGGCGGCACGCCTACTTTCCCCATCCATGCGCAGCGCCGCCGGGAAGAATGCAGCCCCGGTACCTTTGTATTCTGGGATTTTGGCTATGCCCGTAACCTGCCGGAGCAAAAATTCCAGTATGCCGCGCTGGTGCTGAGCCGCGTTATTTCCCATATCGATGATCAGCTGATTTGCCTGGACCTCGGGCATAAATCCGTAGCCGCGGAAAACCCGCAGCCACGGGTGGAATTCCTGAACATCCCCGGTACGATTGTTTCCCAGAGCGAGGAGCACCTGGTGATGAAAGTGGACGCCGCAGCCCAATATCCTGTTGGCACGGTAGCCTATGGCGTGCCTTTGCACATCTGCCCCACGGTAGCCCTGTACGAAAAAGCCTATGTAGCGGAAAGCAACGACGTTATTGCCACCTGGCAGGTGATTGCGCGGGATCGACAGATCATCGTGTAAGCGGCGGGGAATTGGTATCTTTATATAAGCGCTATATAAAGATACCATATGCAGCAGATTCCAGACAGGATTACCCGGTTTAACCAAGGCCGCATCCCTGCGTTGCTTTCCATGAAGTACGCAGCCATGCGCAGTAACCCCCTCCGCTTTTTCAGAGGCAGCTGCCACTTGTTCTACGAGGATCTCCCGGCAGGCAACGCCCTGCTGAAATCGCCCCGCAGCTGGATCTGCGGGGACCTGCACCTGGAAAATTTCGGGAGCTATAAAGCGGATAACCACATTCCTTATTTCGATATCAACGATTTTGACGAAGCGGCGCTGGCCCCGTGCCTGCTGGACCCGGCGCGATTGCTCTGCAGTATTTTCCTCATTTCGGATGTACTGCATGTAAATGCAAAGGAAGCCAAAAAGCTGGCCGGCATTTTCATTTCGTCCTATGCCGGCACACTAACGGCCGGGTATATACGCTCCCTGGAAAAGCAGGCTGCCACCGGTACCATCGGCGACTTCCTGGCAACGGTGCGCAACAGGAAGCTGAAAGCGTTTCTTGGCAGGCGCATGTACCTGAAAGACGGGAAGCCCCGCCTGCTGGTGGATAACCTCAAAGCCATCAAAACGCCGAAGGAACAGCGGGAGCTGGTAAAGGACGCCGTCAATACCTGGGCCGCCAAACGCCCGGCATTAAAGGGCTACCACGTGGTGGATGCCGCTTATCGTATAGCCGGTACCGGTAGCCTGGGAATAGAACGGTACGTATTGCTCGTAACCAATGACAAAACGCCGGGGGAATACCACCTGCTGGATCTGAAAAGAGCGAACCCCTCCTGTATTTTAACCTTTCACCCTTTTGTGCAGCCAGAATGGCCGGACGAAGCGCACCGGATCACCGAAGTACAGAAGCGCGTGCAGGCGGCTTATCCCGCGTTGCTGCATCCGCTGACCATAGATGGGCGCAGCTTTGTATTGAAGCAGCTGCAGCCTACTGCGGACCGGCTGAATTTTGAATTGTTTGCGGGGAACATTCCGCAGCTGGAAGAGATACTGACTACGATGGGGCAGATACTGGGCTGGGATTGCCTGCGCTCCGGCGGCCGCCAGGGATCGGCCATTGCGGATGAGCTGATTGATTTTGGCGGGAGCGTGGAGAGCTGGAGGCAGTCGTTATACGATTATGCGGCATCTTACGCGGAGCAGGTGCAGGAGGATTTTAAGGAGTATGCGGCTGCGTATGATGACGGCGTGTTTGGAAAGTAACGCCGGGCTGGAGGGCGCCCGGCGTGTTACTGTTTTTGCTTGAAAGTGATTTGTATTCGGCTGGAAAGCGTTTAGCAAGCATCTTTCTGCCAGGGCCTTATTTCCGTTTGTTCAGGACCTTCAGCTCCCTTATTTCTCCTGCAAACGCATTCGCCGTATCTCCTATGTACTTAAACGGAAACACCAGCGTCTGCACTTTTGCAATCTTATCCTTCGTATTGGGGAATGATATTTTCGCGCCTTCCAGCCGCTCTACCAAAGCGCCGTTTACATAGAGGGAAGTGCCTTTGTTATCGCCTGAAATTTCAATATGCGTCCAGCCGTCAGCCGGTACGGTATAATTGAAATTGTAATCATATCCTTCCCTGCTGAAGCCCAGTTTGCCGGTTTGCTGCTGCAGGAGCTTTACGCTGCCCGTAGGGCCGGAAAACAGTACTGCGTTAGGTTTGTTGCCTTTCGCCGGTTTGACGTCGAATGAAATCGTATAGCCGTAGCCGATAGCATCTACCGGCGTTTGCAGGTAGCTTTTGCCGCCTTTGAGTTGCAGTTTACCGGATAAGGTGGCGTTCACCAGTTGCGTAGCGTCCCGATGATTGCCGCTGTTATCTTTTTTGTTGTTGAAATTATAGTCAATCAGTACGGAATCCTTACTATCTAATTTATATTGCAAATTCAGGCCGGGCCCTTCCGGCAGCTGTTTACTCTTAGCCAGGTATGTTTCATAAGGCTGTTGTGCGTTGTAGCCTGTCCACATTTTTTCCGCCAGTACCTGCATCGCCGGGAATGCGCGGTCGTGCACATCTTCCGCGGTGATGCCGTTGCCCGGATGATCGTTCCATACGGCAAAGGCGCCGCCTTTTATTTTCGGGTGGCCAAAGGGGAATACTTCCTTGCCGATCATGTTCGGTTCCCATTTGTTGTAAATGCGGGAGATATTCAGGTAATCGAAATAATAGCCGGCTGCCGGCACAATGTACAGCCAGCCGTCCGGCGTGCTGATGAGGTCATACCCCTCCCGGATCATCTCGCGGGGTTCGGCATAACCGTTGTACCAGGCGTTCATGGTTACGCCGGCTGATTTAACCGGCGTAGTGCCCCGGGCATGCGTGAGGGAGCCCCACATCCTTACCTTCTTGCCATAACCTTCTACAAGCTTTATCAGGTGGTCGGTAAATGCGCGGAATTTTTCCGCTTCCTGTTTGGCGTATTCGTCCGTACCGATGTGAACTTCTTCGCCGGTGAACACCGGTTCCGGGCCTTCCAGGTACTCTTTGAAAATGTTATCCACCATTTGCCAGGAGGCGGGTTCCAGGTTGAGATGATCCCGGCCGTATTTATCGCTGGCAACGGCCGGCAGGGCTTTGCTGAGGGCGAGGGAATGCGCCGGCACATCTATTTCCGGGATGATGCGGACGCCAAAGCTGTCCGCCATTTTTTGCAGGGCAATGAATTCTTTTTTGGAATAGGATCCATCTTTTGCCGTGAGGCCGGGATAGGTGCTGTTTTCCAGCCGGAAAGCGGAATAGGTGCTGTCCCAGTTGTCCCCGAAGAATTTGGCAAACCCGTTGTCGTTCAGGTGTACATGGAAATCATTCATTTTGTAGTAGGACATGAATTTCACGTAGTTCCGCAGAAACTCCATGCTGAAAAATTTACGTCCGGCATCCAGCACAAAGCCCCGTACCGCATACTTGGGGTAATCCCGCGTAATGCCCTTTGGCAGCGTGTTGTGCGTGGGTGACTGCTGCAGCAACTGCAGGATGGTTTGCGCGCCCCACAAGGCGCCGGTTTTGCGTATAGCCTTTACCGTTATAATATCATTGATGTCCAGCTGATAGCCTTCCTCGCCTAGGTTAGCGTCCGCCCCGGATAAAGTCAGGTAGATGTCGCCTGCCGCCGGCGTGCCTGTTTTCCAGGTAATTTTTTTGGAAGCGGTAACAGCGGAGATGTCAGCCGCGAGCCGTGCTGCCACCGTTTGCAGCTCGGCCGCATGCGCGGGATCAACCATGACCCTGGCGGCAGCCGGCAGGGTGAAACTGCCGTTATACCCGTGCCATTCGCGCAATGCCGGAATTACGAATGGCTGGTCAGCCGCGGGCGCGCCGTATTTGCCCGGTACGGTAACAGTCATGGGCACATCCATTTCAGCATTGTCCGCATTGCGTTGCAGCACAAAGTAGAGGTTGACTGTAGCATCCGTCAGCGGCGTGGATATTTCCCCGTTCAGGTTGATCACGGGAACCCGGTCGGAGCCTTTCAGCAGCAGGCGGTAGCCGGCGGGCGCGGTGGGGATGGCGATTTGTTTTTGCCCTGGTTGCACGGGCGGTAATGCCGGCAGCGACTTTATCACGGCCGCAAACCGGGCGGAGTCCTGAATTTGCTGGGCGGCCAGGGGAGGCGTCCACAACGTGGCAGCTGCCAGGATCATAGCAGCAGAGGTACACTTAAGGAGTTGCATTGTTAATAATTGTTCACTGTAAAAAAAAGGCGCTTCACGTGGTGAAGCGCCTGAAAATACTGAAATATCGTGATATCTAATAGTACAGGTATGTTAGTACGTTGGTGGCATCCGGCGCTGCCGGTTTTAAATTGAGATAGTTGTTGAACTGCTCTGCGCCCAGCAATGCCTTCAGCCGGGTGTTAAGGCCGTTTTGCATGCTGTGGAGCTTTGTCTGGTAAGCTTTTTCGTTGCTTCCTTTCAAAGCCTGCAGGTTGGTTTTCTGTTGCAGGTAGTTGGTCACCAGGGTGAGCAGCTTAGGTTGCTGCTGCTCGGTGAGTACCAGCGATTTACTCAATTTACTGACGATGGAGGCCGCGGTGCCTTCTATGTTGATAGTAGGATTTTGCGCCTTTGTATGCAGAAAGATAACGCCGGAAATGAGCAGGAGCAGGGTAGTTGCCAGCAGTTTCATATGTTGCGGATTTATCTTTAAGATACGGAGAAATCGCCGGAAAAAATGTTATTGCATCACCATTTTCACGTGTGTGGATTGGGTGTTGCCCTCATCGTCGATGGTGATGTAGCGGCACAGGATGGTTTTCTCATCCACCCATTTGGTTTCCGTCGGGCCCCATTTCTCCAGGTTGGCTTCTCCTTTGTAACGGATGCTGTCCTTACCGATGTCGTACAGTTGAAAACCGTTTGGCATAAAGGCTGCCACCAGGTCCATGCTGGCGCAGAGGATATGTTTTTTATCCGGGGAAAAGATAGGTTCCGTCCAGATGTGCAGGGTATCGCCGGTGCGGGTATCCAGCAGGAGGAAGTCCTGCGATTCGTAATAGTACGCTACAATGCCCTTGCGGTTGATTTCCGGGTAGTCGCTCACGTACATGAAGTGAACGATGTCTCCTTCGTTTTCAGGATCGAGGTCCTTATCGGTAAGGGTCACGGTTTTACCGTTCTGCAAGGTGAACTGCAGGCTGGAGCCGGATCTTTTCACCGTGGAATCCTTTGCCAGCGCCATGGCTTCGCTGGTGTCCTGCGGTTGCAGGGGAAAGCTTTCGAATACGGTGGAATCAATGGTATAGATCAGGAAAGTTTTGCCGGCCAGTTCCAGCGTATCGATGGGCGTATCGGAGGTGGCGGGTACATTTGCCAGGTGGCTTCCGGTAGCATCAGTTGGCGGCGTTTGTTTCGTTGGCTGCTGTCCGCAGCTCCAGAGCGTAATTGCCAGTGCTGCCAGGTAGAACAGGTTTTTGTACATATGCTTCATAAAGTTGCTGATCTGCAAAAGTAAGTATTTAAGTTTTCGTTGTGATTAGTTTGGCAGCCGGCTTGCATCCGCTTTGGATAAGGTGAAATACAGCAGGTAGCCGGCGAGCATGCCGGTGGCGAAGCCGGTGAGGTGCGCAATATTGTCAATGCCGACGGTGAAGCAGGCGACGATAATATTTAAACAAACAAATAAGCCTATAAAAATGAGGAAAGGCGCCCTGGCTGACCGTGTAAACAAGGGCGTGGTCAGCAGCGCCAGAAACGCCCCGTAAACGCCGAATATAGCCCCTGAAGCGCCTACGCCCACAGCATCCCGGTGAAACCATATGCTCACGTAATCTGCCACCAGCCCCGTTACCACGTAGGCGAGGGAAAATTTAGCGCCTTTCAGGATGGGCTCCAGGAAAATGCCGGCAATGAGTAATCCTACCATGTTGGTGAACAAATGCCAGAGGCCCGCGTGGAGGAACATGCTGGTCAGCAGGCGCCAGTACTGGTGCTGCAGGCCGGTAAGCGGCCAGTAGTTGGCCCCCCATTGCAGGAGGTCGTCCGCATTGCCCCGCCAGCTGTCATGCCCCTTGATGGCCATGATGCAAAAAACGACTGTATTCACTGCAATCAGTGAAAGGGTAACCGGCGCATTATACAGGCGTTTTAATAGTTGCATGCACGATAAGTTACGAAAAATCGTGCAATAAAATATTGACTGTCAGTTATTCGTAGCTGTAGTCCACCTCGGTATTGCAGGCGTTATTGAGCTGTGTATAACCTTTTGCGGAGAGGTACACGTTAGCCCTGCTGGGATAGCCTTTCCCGTTATAGGCGTAGATGTATTGTACGGTGGTGGAGCGTGTCAGCGCCATCACGCCGCTGTCGGTAAGCGTTTCCTGCTTTTCGTCCAGGCGGATGCGGCTGGGATTGTTGGTACTGATATGCAGGAGCAGGTTGGCGAGGTCCGGCAGGGGAGCGCCGGCATGCGTCTGCGGGATGGAATCGGCCAGGATCAGCTGGTTGGCCAGTTTGGCCAGCGGGTTGATGGAATCGTCCCAGTCGCAGCTGGCCTGAGTGAAATAGATGGTGGTATCCGCCTGCGGGTCCCGTGCGATATTTTTCCAGGTGGGGTTGCCTTCTATGTAATCCCAGCTGATGGCCTGTTTATAGTCGGTGTACTTCAGCGATAATGGCAGGTCGTTTTGCCATTGAATGCGCGCGGTGCGCACGTGTTGTTTATCTCCGTCAAAGAAGTCCACCTGGCGGATATTCCCGTTCAGGTCCCAGTCTTTCACGACGGCGGTTTTAGTCACCCGTACCTGGTTGCCGGCCGCGTGTTCGCAGCGCATGCCGGTGAGGCGGTGCAGGCGATCGTATGCAAAGTGAATGGTATCGGCTACGTGGGGAGTAGGGTATTTGGTGAGGGAGGTCATTTGCCCGTCTTTATTATAGCGGAAACTTATCCAGGGGGTGGATTCCCCGTGGATGGTAATGGCTTGCAGGCGGGGAGCGATGAGCTTTCCGCGGTGGGTATGGCAGGCTGTAAGCAGCACTGGTATTGCCAGGGCGAGGATGTATTTAATCATAATACGGAAATTACAAAAAATAAAGCACCCGTACCAGGTGGCACGGGTGCTTTATTTTTTCAAGAGTTATATATTACTCAGCTACTACTTCGAATTCCAGTTCGGTTTCGTTGCCTTTACCGAAGTCCAGGCGAGCTTTGTAAGTACCTAATTCTTTCACATCATCCAGGATATGGATGCGGCGACGGTCGATTTCGTAACCTTTTTGTTCTTTAATTGCGCGGGCAATCTGAACACCGGTAACGCTACCGAAGATTTTACCGGAAGTACCGGTTTTAGCGCCGATTTTAACAGGAGAAGCTTTCAGAACTTCTACTACTTTAGCGATTTCCGCCAGCAGTTTCTCTTCTTTCACTTTCTGTACTTTCAGGCGCTCTTGCAGTTGTTTCAGGTTAGAAGGGCTAGCTTCTACCGCAAACTTCTGCGGAATCAGGAAATTTCTGGCGTAACCATTTTTTACGTTAACCAGTTCATTCTTCTGACCCAGGTTGTCTACGTCTTGTATTAAAATAACTTGCATAACTTCTTACTTTAAAAGGTCAGTAACATAAGGCAATAAAGCCATTTGACGTGCTTTCTTAATAGCCTGGGCTACTTTACGCTGAAATTTCAGGGAGTTACCTGTAATACGACGTGGCAACATTTTGCCCTGATCGTTCAGAAATTTCTTCAAAAACTCCGCGTCTTTGTAATCTACATACTTGATGCCCATTTTCTTAAAACGGCAGTATTTCTTCTGACGTTTTTCAGTTTTTACGGCTGTTAAGTATTTGATCTCTTGTTTAGGTTTAACTGCCATAATTTTAAGCTTCAGTGGTTTTAGATTCTGCGTTAGCACCAAAGTTTTTGCGATTGTTGTACGCTACAGCGTATTTGTCAAGCGCAGTCACCATGTGGCGTAATACATTTTCATCGCGGTTCAGCTGGATTTTCAGCTTCTCATTGAGGTCGGTTGGCGCAGTGTATTCCAGAACCAGGTACATTCCTGTAGTCTTTTTCCGGATAGGATACGCCAGTGATCTTAATCCCCAGGGATTTTCGTGCGTTACTTGTCCGCCGTTATCTTTAATGATATCGACGAATTTTTTCTGAGCCGCTTTGTAGTCGTCTTCAGAAAGCACAGGGGTAAAGATCACCATCAATTCGTAGTTCATAATTCCCTGTTTTTTGTTAGGTTTTAATAAAAAAATTCGGACCGCAAAGATAAAGAACTATTCTCAAATTCGGGAGATAATGGGGCTTTATTCTATAATATTATTTGGTTTTATTGTAAAATGCTGATAATTATTTGGTTATAGATGAGATCTAATGCTGCTGAATCACGTGGTCCCGGTTTTTGGGCGGGGCTAGCGGGGCGTATGCCATGGGAGCGTGGTCGCGGGTAGGAGAGTTGGCAGGGTTAGGCCCGTGGGGGCGGTGCTACGGGTTTGGGTCATTCATCCTTTTTTTGCAGGCTGTGGGCATTTCCGGGCGTCCGGCGGAGGGCAGGCCCTTAGCGGAGTTGTCGTAATCAGGCGCGCCGATCCGGGTAAATTAGGGTAACAACGGGCAACTAAGGCAAAGCAGCACTGAATTTTCCCCCTATAAAAAAAACTCCGCTTCAATCCCTTTGCGGGCTTTGCCCCCTTATGCCCCTTTGCGAGCCACCCTCCGCCCCGCCGCCAACTTGTCAGCCTCCGGCCCGCTGGCACAACCTTTGAACCTCCCCAGCCGAATAAAAAATTTACTTTTCCCATGCAAAAAGGCGCTATACGTGTACAAACGGAAAATATCTTTCCGATCATTAAGAAATTCCTGTATTCCGATCACGAAATCTTTATCCGTGAGCTGGTAAGTAACGCCGTGGATGCTACCCAAAAACTCAGAACACTGGCTAGTGTGGGTGAATTCAAAGGCGACCTGGGCAATATCGACATCGAGGTAAAGCTGGATAAAGAAAAAAAGACCATCACCATCGCCGACCATGGCGTAGGTATGACGGGGGAAGAAGTGGATAAATACATTAACCAGGTAGCTTTTTCCGGCGCAGAAGAGTTCCTGAAAAAATATAAAGGCCAGGAAAGCGGTACCAATATTATCGGTCACTTTGGCCTTGGCTTCTACTCCTCTTTCATGATCAGCAACCAGGTGGAAATCTTCACCAAATCATGGAAAGAAGACGCCCCGGCCGTGCGCTGGGAATGCGACGGCAGCCCTGAATACAGCCTGGAAGAGACTTCCAAAGCAGATCGCGGTACCGAAATCGTGATGCATGTGAATGAAGAAAGTGAAGAGTTCCTCGACGAAGGCCGTATCCGTGCTATCCTGACCAAATTCTGTAAATTCCTCCCGGTTCCGGTAAAATTCGAAGGCGAGCAAATCAACAACACCGCTCCGGCCTGGACTAAAAAGCCCAGCGAGCTGACCACCGAAGATTACCAGAACTTCTATAAAGAATTATATCCTTTCGCAGAACCACCGCTGTTCTGGATCCACCTGAATGTGGATTATCCTTTCAACCTCACCGGTATCCTGTATTTCCCTAAAATCACCAAGAGCTACGAAATACAGAAAGACAAGATCAACCTATACTCCAACCAGGTGTACGTGACCGACGAGGTGAAAGATATCGTTCCTGAATTCCTCATGCTGCTCCACGGCGTGATCGATAGCCCGGATATCCCGCTCAACGTGAGCCGCAGCTACCTCCAGGGCGATCCGAACGTGAAAAAGATCAACGGCTATATCACTAAAAAGGTAGCGGATAAACTGGACGAAATGTTCCGCCAGGACCGCAAATCCTTCGAAGAGAAATGGGAGTCCATCGGCCTGTTCGTGAAATACGGCATGATGACGGACGACAAATTCCTCGACAAAGCCAATAAATTCCTCCTCCTGGAAGATGTGGCCGATGGTAAATGCTATACCCAGGAAGAGTACCGCACGGAAGCCGCTGCGCTGCAAACCAACAAGGAAGGCAAACTGGTGATCCTCTATTCTACCAACCCGGTACAGCAGGACAGCTACATCCAGGCCGCGCAGAAAAAAGGCTTCAAAGTAGTGAAAATGGAAACGCTGGTAGATGCCGCTTTCATCAACAACATCGAGATGAAATGGGACAACGTGCAGTTCACCCGCGTGGATGCCGATATCGCCAACAACCTGATCGACAAGGACGAAAGCGTGGAAACGCTGCTCTCCAAAGAACAGGAAGAAACGCTGAAAAATCTCTTCACCCAGGAGGTGAATCAGCCGAATATCAAGGTAGAGATGAAAGGCCTCACGGCAGACCTCCAGCCGGTGATCGTTACCCGTCCGGAGTTCATGCGCCGTATGAAAGATATGGCCAACATGGGCGGCGCCGGTATGAACTGGTATGCCAACATGCCTGATGAGATCAATATGACCATCAACGCGAACCACCCGGTGTACCTGCAGATCCTGCGCGAGAAAAACAGCGCGCTGCAACAGAAGCAGATTAAAAACCTGGCTGACCTGGCGTTGCTGTCACAAAACCTCCTCACCGGCGCGGACCTCACCGCTTTCGTAAACCGTAGCGTGGAGCTGATGACCATCGAGGAAGCTGAAGAAGCATAGTAAGTATTAGTCTATATTTTTCCGGCGGGGAATAAGCAATGCGCTTGTTCCCCGCTTTTTTATGGCAGGCGTGCACGGCGCTTCAAAAAAAAATTTATGACTAACGCTAACGAATAAACGAATTTTATTTTGCTGCGAATGAACTTAGAAGGTATGCATAATATTTACCTCTTATTAACAATCCTAATATATGCCCTCCGCTGCATGAAATAAAACAGCGCCGCCTGCGTTTATTTTCTTTATTTGCAAACCCTGCTGCGGGTAATTAGGACCGCAGGAAAATATTGTAAAACCTGGTCCCGGCAATTGCCGGGACCTTTTCATTTGTAGCTGTTATATGAAAAAAAGAACAATTAAAAATTTATGCCATGTCTTGGCGCTATTGTCCATAGCCCTGTTTTCCTGCTCAAAGAAAGAAGTATCCAAACCTTCCAAACCGGCAGAGGAAGTGTTTGATCCGCAGCCCGTTGGCACTACCGCTCAGAAGGTGAATACCGGCGGCAATATCAGCGATTACCTCCTGTATATCCCGGATGAATACAACACCAAAAAGGATTACCGGTGGCCGATGATTATTTTCCTCCATGGAGTAGGAGAGATTGGCACCAATGTGGAGATACTCAAAAATGTAGCGCTGCCGCGGGTGATAAAGGGGAAACCCTTTGTGATGGTGGCGCCGCAATGCAACAGTACCTGGTGGAACCGGGAGGTGCTGCAAAAATTCTACAAGGAAATGGTGGCCAGGTACCATGTGGATTCAAACCGGGTAATCCTAACGGGATTGAGTATGGGCGGCATTGCCACCTGGGACTGGATTTGCGCCTATCCTAAAAATTTTGCAGCGGCGGCGCCCATTTGCGGTACCGGGTACGCGAACCTGGTGCCTGCGGTGAAATCCTTGCCGATATGGGCTTTCCATTGTGCGGATGATCCTACTGTGAATGTGAGCGGTTCCAGGGTACCGGTAAAAGCCTTACAGGATCTGGGTGGGAATATTAAATATACGGAGTACCCTACCGGCGGCCATGACGCCTGGACTAGAGCCTATGCCACTGCGGAATTATATGCCTGGATGCTGAATCAGCGCCGGCAATAACCTGGTATCTCTTTACCATATCAATAAACCATTGCAGCGCCCTTTTACAGGGCGCTTTTCTATCTGATGTCGATTACTTTTAGCTGCAGGGTGGTTTGTCCGTTCCACTCGTTTTCTTCCAGCGTAAACGCCATGTCGAAGGGCTTCTTGCTGCTGACGAGGTCAAATTTATCGGCCATGTAAAAGCCGATGCCGGACATGGTTTGGCCGCTATTGCCTTGCCTTACGGAGAATTTGATGTGTTCTTCCTTTACTACCCTGGAAAAACCGGTGTCGCGAAGGTTCCTGGCGAGGAATACAGGACGGAGGTTTTCCGGCCCCAGTGGTTCAAATTGCTTGAGTATATTATAGAATGCGGGCGTGATATCGCTGAAAAGTATTTCCGTATCGATGACGATCTCCGGGACGAGCATATCGGCCGTGATGGTACTGGCGACTACTTCCTCGAATTTTTCCTGGAAGGCTTTCACATTTTCCGGGCGCAGCGTCATGCCGGCTGCATAAAAATGCCCGCCGTAATTTTCCAGCAGGTCCTTGCATTTATGTACGGCTTCATAGACGTTAAAACCCATGACGGACCTTGCGGAGCCGGCCACCATATCGTTGGATTGGGTGAGGATAACGGTGGGGCGATAA
>Ga0164243_10003895_pt1 | contig 23635 bp, 21 predicted proteins | sample OricompcompostOP_FD_108781 | JGI IMG/M metagenome (GOLD analysis project Ga0164243, IMG submission 108781) | Organic Plus compost microbial communities from Emeryville, California, USA - Original compost - Organic plus compost (OP) | ecosystem: Engineered > Solid waste > Mixed feedstock >...
AAATCGGCGCGCGCATCCAGCCGCACGATGTCCATTTTATCGTTCAGCAGCTTGATGACAGGCAGGAAAAGTGCGCGATTCAGGCCATCTTTGTAGAGATCGTCGGGTGCGACATTCGAGGTTGCGACGACCGTAACACCACGCTCGAAGAACTGCGTGAACAGCCGGCCGAGAATCATCGCGTCGGCGATGTCGGTGACATGGAATTCGTCAAAGCAGAGCAGCGAAGCTTCATCGGCGATCGCCGCAGCGGTGAGCGCGATCGCATCCTCGTCGGCTATCTCGCCGGTCTTGGCCTTCTGCCGGTAATCGTGCACGCGCTCATGCACTTCGGACATGAATTCGTGGAAATGGACCCGGCGCTTGCGGGCAACGCTGCTGGTATCAAAGAAGAGATCCATCAGCATGGTCTTGCCGCGGCCGACCTTGCCGTAGATGTAGAGCCCCTTCACCGGCGCCTGCTTGTTGCGGCCGCCGAACAGCCAGCCGAGCGACGACGATTTCTTCGCGCGCCCCTTTTCAGACAGGCGCTCGCTGAGTGCCGCCAGCTTCTCCACAGCAGCCGCCTGCGCGAAATCCGGCGTGATCGCTCCTTCCGCCAGGAGCGCGGCATAGCGGTCACGGATGGAGCTGATCATGCGGCGAAGTCGAACCGGGCGAAAATGATGCCGGCGGAGGCATAGCCGCTGCAACACACAGACCGCAAGGCGCACCGTGCATGGCTAACGAAGGTTTAAGCATGGCAATCACTGTCGCATATTCGGCCTTGTGCGGGCCTTAAATTTGCTGCATCGCAGCATTAAATAGTGATTCTGCGCTGCAACATAGCCGATGCAGAGGTCTTTGGGAGGAGACGCAGCAACGAGGGTTCGTGACGAAGACTGTCAGGAGCCTGGACATGAGCGTTCTCGACCCGCTGCCCGATGGCGGCCTGATCCGCAAGATGTGGATCAGCGAGGCTGCCAAATATCGCGATCACTTGCTGCGGTTGGATGCGGAAAGCCGCACGCGACGCTTTGGCGGCGGCGTCTCGGATGACTGCATCCGCGGCTATGTCGAACCCTCAATGTGGCTCGACACCATCATCCACGGCTTTTTCGTCGACGGCGTCCTGCGCGGCGCGGCTGAACTCCGCCCACTGGGCGGTGCGCTCGGCAAGGAGGCGGAGGCCGCGCTCAGTGTCGAGACCGAATGGCAGAGCCACGGGGTCGGCTCGGCCCTGCTCGAACGGACATTGCTGACCGCCCGCAATCGCGGCATCACCCATCTGCACATGGCCTGCCTCGCCGACAACCGGCGGATGCAGCAACTCGCCCGGAAATTTGCCGCCGAGTTGACCTTTGATTTCGGCGGCGTGGTCGGCGAGGTCGAAGCGGCACGGCCAACGCCGCTCTCGGTCATGCGTGAGATTGTGTCGGACGGGCATGGTTTCGCAGCCGCTATTCTCGACGCTCAATCACGATTGTTTAAAGTCACGTAATATTAACGATCCGGTACCGATTGCGGCCTTAGCCTTCTCCCGATGACTGGGGCGGATCGGGAGATGAACATGAACGGCAACGGTTTTGACATCCGGCTGCTGGGCACCAGCGCCATCGAAGATCATCACGCGCACCTGCTGCGGCTCGATTATCTCGATCGCTGTCTTTTTTTCTCAGTCGGCAACGACGACCGCGCGGTGGACGCGCATTGCCTACGACTCCTCTCCGCGCAGGCGATCCTGATCGGCGCCTATGACAACGGTCGCATGCGTGCCAGCATCGAGATCATTCCCGATCGCGACGGCCGTCGCGGACAGGCGACACTCATTGCCGAGCCGGATTATCAGTCCGATGAACTCGCCGATGCGATGATATCCCGCGCACAGGACGAGGCTGCCAAGCACGGTCTGAACAAACTTGATTTCGTCGGCATGACCGGCACACCGCAGACGATCCGCGCTCAGATGGCGCGCTTCGCCTGAAACGCCTGCAGCGGATAAGCTTCTTCGACTACGTAAGGACCGCCGCCGACCGAGGCGCGCGATGAATACAGCACGAAACGTTCGACACGGAACGGCGCCGAGCGGAATGAACCGCGCTCGCTGAGATAGTCGGCGACCTGCCAGCTCGATGAATCGCGCAAACGCGCCAATGTAACATGCGGCGTGTATTTGCGGCCCTCAGGCTCGAGCCCGACACGCTGCATCAGCCGCTCATGCTCGGCCTGCAACTCCATCAGCGACGATGACGGCGCAACATTCGCAACAATGGCGCGCGGCTTCTTGCCGCCGAATGACGATACGCCTTCAAGCCGAAATTCGAACGGCGCACGGCTCACGCGATCGAGCATCGAGACAATATCCTGCGCAATGGTGGCGTCGACATCGCCGATGAAGCGCAGAGTCAGATGATAATTTTCGGGATCGATCCAACGAGCACCCGGCAATCCGCCGCGCAGGAACGTCAGCGTCTGCGCGACATCAGCGGGAATCTCGATCGCGGTGAAAAGGCGCGGCATCGAGGACCTCCCAATTCTGTACGTCCTTCCGGACGTGACAATTGCGTGACGATTCAGTCGGCGCCCTCATAGTTGAGGGGATTCTCTCAGCTTGCGCAAGAGGCGTTCCGTCTCATGTCAGCTTCGACCTTTGTTGCCTAAACGCGCAATTAACTTTTCGACCTTTGGCATAATGCCGGCGACAATCACATCAACGCCGGCCGCGTTGGGATGCAGACCATCACGAAGCGCGAGCTTCGCTTGTGTCGCCACCCCATCCAGGAAAAATGGATAAAAAACGACGTCATATTTTTGTGCCAATTCGTCAAAGATCGATTCGAAACCGCGCACGTATTCACCGCCGAGATTGGGCGCAGCGCGCATGCCACAAAGGAGAACGGCGATGTTGCGTTCCTTCAGCTTCGCCAGAATGGAATCGAGTGCTTCGCGCGTCACCTTGGGATCGACGCCACGCAGCATGTCATTGGCGCCAAGTTCAAGGATCACGGCATCGGTGCCATCGGGGATCGACCAGTCGATCCGAGACAACCCGCCGGATGCCGTGTCGCCGGAGACGCCGGCATTTTCGATCTCGACATTGATGCCCTTGGCCTTCAACGCGCGTTCGAGCCTAGCCGGAAAGGCGTCCTGCGCCGGCAGGCCATACCCGGCAGTAAGCGAATCTCCGAACGCAACGATCTTCAGGGGCGCTGCTTGGGGCACCGTCTGAGCGGCCGCCGGAGCCATAGCGAGGGCTGCGGCAAAAAAGAGCAGCATTGTCGCAAAACGCCGGAGGCTATGGATTAAGCCTGCCCGAGCCCCATATGACTGCCGCCGGCCCAAACGCGAATTTGCCACATCGCCCTGCCACCCAAGTCCTTGCATGCAAACATCATCTCCAGCTACAGGCCCCGCCGTCACCTTGTCCGGGGTCAATCTTTCGCTTGGGCAGGGCGCTGCCCGTGTCCATATTCTCAAGGACATCAATCTGGCGATTGGCCGCGGCGAGGCAATAGGCCTTGTCGGTCCATCGGGATCGGGCAAATCGACGCTGCTGATGGTGCTGGCCGGGCTGGAACGGACCGACACCGGCTCGATCGTAGTCGCGGGCCAGGATCTGACCAAGCTCGATGAGGATGCCCTGGCCCGATTCCGCGGCCGTAATGTCGGCATCGTCTTTCAATCCTTTCATCTGATTCCGACTATGACCGCGCTGGAGAATGTCGCGGTGCCGCTCGAACTGGCCGGTGTGCCGGATGCGCATGAACGCGCGGCAAAAGAGCTGGCCGAAGTCGGGCTCAAGGAGCGCCTGTCGCATTACCCGGCGCAATTGTCGGGCGGCGAGCAGCAGCGCGTGGCGCTCGCGCGCGCCCTTGCCCCCAATCCGGCGATCCTTGTGGCTGACGAACCGACCGGCAATCTCGACGAGAAAACCGGTCAAGGCGTGGTCGAGCTTCTGTTCAAGGGTCATGTCGACCGCGGCATGACGCTGATTCTCGTGACGCATGATCCTTCTCTTGCTCGACGTTGCGCGCGTGTCGTCCGCTTGCGCTCCGGCCGCATCGAAAGCGAAGAGACAACCGGCAATGCGATCCGCGAGGCGGCGCGCGCATGAGCTTCGTTTCCCATCCACCGCGTGCGAATAGCTGGTCGGTGCCATTGAAGTTTGCCATGCGCGAATTGCGTGGCGGCCTGCACGGCTTTTACGTGCTGATCTTCTGCATCGCGCTAGGTGTGATGGCGATTGCTGGCGTCGGCTCCTTTGCCGAAAGCCTGGCCGGCGGTCTCGCCCGCGAAGGCCGGACCATTCTCGGCGGCGACGTGTCATTCTCGCTCATCCATCGTGAAGCGAGTGCGGAGGAGCACGCCTTTCTGGATAAGAATGGCCGCGTCTCGACTGCTGCCACGATGCGTGCAATGGCCCGCACCGCCGATCAACGCAACGCGCTGGTCGAGATCAAGGCCGTGGATTCGGTCTATCCGCTCTACGGCCATGCCGCACTCGATCCTGCGATGTCGCTCTCCGATGCGATGGCCGAGCGCAACGGCGTCTTTGGTGCCGCCGTCGATGTCGCGCTGCTGACGCGACTCGATCTCAAGGTCGGCGACCGCATCCAAGTCGGCAAAGCACCGATCGAGATCCGCGCCGTGTTGCGTAGCGAACCGGACAAGCTTGCCGGCGGCATCGGCTTTGGGCCGCGATTGCTCATCAACATCGATGCCCTGCGCGCGACCGATCTGCTGCAGCCGGGCAGCCTTGTGCGCTGGATGTATCGCGTCCAGCTCAATCAGAATGACGCAAGCGATCAGCCGGTCAAGGCGATGATCGAGGATGCGGAAAAGCAACTTCCCGAAGCCGGCTGGGAAATCCGGTCACGCGATAACGCCTCGCCGCAACTCGAACGTAATATCGAACGCTTCACGCAATTCCTGACGCTGGTCGGCTTGACCGCGTTGCTGGTCGGCGGGGTCGGCGTTGCCAATGCCGTACGCACGCATCTCGAACGGAGGCGCGACACGATCGCCACCATGAAGTCCCTTGGCGCGACTGGCGGCCGTGTGTTTGTGATCTATCTCGTGCAGGTGATGGTCATTGCTGGTATTGGCACGGTGATCGGACTTGCTATCGGCGCGGCCTTGCCTTTCGTCATCGCGGCGGCCTTCGGCCCAATCCTGCCCCTGCCGATTGAACCTGCGCTTCAACCCATCCAGCTTGCACTCGCGACATTGTTTGGACTGCTGACCGCACTCGCCTTCGCACTGTGGCCGCTCGGGCGCGCGCATGACATTCCGGTATCAGCGCTGTTCCGCGATGCGGTCAGCGGTCTGCGTGGCTGGCCCCGCAAACCCTATTTCATCGCCGCCGCTGCAGTGACAATTCTGCTTGCAGCTTTGTCGATCATTCTCGCCTACGACAAACGCATTGCCATGATCTTTGTCGGGTCCGCGGCCGCGACCTTCGTCATGCTCTATTTGATCGCTATGGGCATCATGTGGATTGCCGCGCGGCTGCCACGTGCGAAGACAACAGCATTGAGGCTTGCTGTGGCAAATATTCACCGGCCCGGCGCGTTGACGCCGTCGGTCGTGCTGTCGCTTGGCCTGGGTCTCGCCGTGCTGGTCATCGTCGTGCAGATCGATGGCAATCTGCGCAAGCAATTCCAGGACGCATTGCCGGACAAATCTCCGGCCTTTTTCTTCGTCGACATCCAGAACAACGACGCCACACGCTTTGACCAGTTCATCCGCAAGGAAGCGCCGGACGCGACGGTGGATCGCGTGCCCATGCTGCGCGGCCGTATCGCCGCAGCCAACGGCATCAAGGCGGAAGAATTGAAGCCGACGGCACAAGCCGCGTGGGCCTTGCAGAGCGATCGCGGCATCACTTATGCGACCGATATCCCAGCTGGCTCTCGCCTCGTTGAGGGGGAATGGTGGCCAGCCGATTATTCCGGCGCGCCGCTGCTTTCCATGGAAAAGCGTATTGCCGAGGGGCTCGGCCTGAAGATCGGCGATAACCTCACCGTCAACGTGCTTGGTCGCAACATCACCGCACGCATCGCAAACCTTCGCGTGGTTGACTGGCAAAGCCTCGGCATCAATTTCGTGCTGGTCTATTCGCCGAATACCTTCCGAGGCGCGCCACATACGCACATCGCAACCCTGACATTCCCGAAAGACACAACGGCACAGCAGGACGCCGTGATCCTGCGTGACGTGGCAGCAGCCTTTCCCGGTGTCACCACCGTACGAGTGAAAGACGCGCTGGAGGCCGTGGGTTCGGTCGTCAACAATCTGGTGCTTGGCATTCGCGGCGCAAGCCTCATCACCCTCGTTGCCGCTGCATTGGTGCTGGCCGGTGCGCTCGCCGCCAGCCACCGCAATCGCGTCTATGATGCGATCATCTTGAAGACGCTTGGCGCGACACGCGGAAAGTTGATCGCCGCTTATGGGCTTGAATACACCTTGCTTGGGCTGGCAACCGGCTTGTTCGGCGTAGCCGCAGGTTCTATCGCTGCATGGCTGATCGTCACGCGGGTCATGAACCTGTCATTTGTGTGGCTAACGATCCCGGCGCTGCTTGCCGCCTTGGTCGCACTTGCCGTGACCGTGATTTTCGGCCTGGCTGGCACTTTTTCCGCGCTGGGACAAAAACCCGCGACCGTTCTTCGAAACCTTTAATTCGAAACCTCTAATATGCAGCAACAGACACGGTTTCTGCGTCTAAAACGTGCGTCGATTTTGGCATGGCGTTTGCGACATTCAGCCGCGTCGAAGGGTCGAAACTGCGACGATGGCGACAGATTATTTTTACCGCAAATCGGTGTAGCTTCACGTAGTTTCGTCGGGAAGGGTGACGCGCCGGGCGCGCGCCGTGAGGCGAAAATTTTGGGCGACAAACAATAAGGAGTTCGATGATGTCGGACTTTAACAGGAACGCGGCCACGTATGACAGGACCGCGGGACGCGTGACCCCAGCTATCGATCAGGGTCTGCGCTCCTACATGCTCCACATCTACAATTACATGACGCTTGGCCTCGCCATCACCGGCGTGGCCGCGCTCGGCATCTACATGCTGTCTATCACCGGCGATGCCGCGTCGGCCGCCAAGGTGCTTCGCAACGGCGCCGAAGTGCCGGCCGCGCTGCGCGGTGGCATGTTCCTCACGCCGCTGGGCTATGCCTTGTTTCTCAGCCCGCTGAAATGGGTGGTGATGCTGTCGCCGCTGGCGCTGGTCTTCGTCATCAGCTTCGGTGTGGAGCGCTTCCGTCCGGCAACGGCTCAATTGCTGTTCTGGGTCTTCTCGGCGCTGATGGGCATTTCGCTCGCGTCGATCTTCATGGTGTTCACCCACACCTCGATCACGCGTGTGTTCTTCATCACCGCGGCGACCTTCGGTGCGCTCAGCCTGTGGGGCTACACAACGCAGCGGGACATTTCCGGCTGGGGCTCGTTCCTGTTCATGGGCCTGATCGGCATCATCCTCGGCTCGCTGGTCAATCTGATCTGGCCAAACGGCATGTTGCAGTTCGTCGTCTCGATCATCGGCGTATTGGTATTTGCCGGCCTGACCGCCTATGACACCCAGCGGCTGAAGAACGAGTATATCTACGGCCAGATGGAAGGCGAGGTGCAGGAGCGTTCGGCCATCATGGGTGCCCTGTCGCTGTACCTGAACTTCATCAACCTGTTCACACTGCTGCTGCAGCTCCTCGGCCAGCGCGAGGAATAGCCCAGCGACTGGTCGATGACGAAGGCGTGACAGGCGGCTCGTCCGGCTTCGAAACGATTAAGATTGCTGAAATTTAACAGGCCCCGGACCCAGCCGGGGCCTTTTGCTATGGTGGGAACCGCTGGCAACCGCCCTCCCGGTCCATTACATTTGCGGCATCCCGGCTGCCGGATTTCTGGTGGCTGGACCGACCCGGCGGTATCCGGGCGTTCGAGAGGAAAATCCAATGTCGGATTTCGACCGGAATGTCGCCGCCGCCCGAGGCGGTTATGCGGACCGCGCCGTTGCCTACGATGCCGGCCTGCGCGCGCACATGATCCGCGTCTATAACTACATGGCCTCCGCCGTCGCTCTGACCGGCGTTGTGGCCTATCTGACCTTCCAGATGGCTGTCGTGACCAATGACGCCGGCGCGATTACACAGCTGACGCCGCTCGGCCAGTTCCTGTTCGGCGGCATGTTCATGTGGGTCGTGATCCTGGCGCCGCTGGCGCTGGTATTCTTCCTGAGCTTCCGCATCCAGACGCTGGACGCCGGAACAGCACGGCTGCTGTTCTTCGTCTATGCGGGCCTGCTGGGCATTTCGCTGGCGACCATCTTCATGGCCTATACCGCCACGTCGATCTCACGCGTGTTCTTCATCTCGGCTGCCGCCTTCGGCGGGCTGAGCCTGTGGGGTTACACGACACAGCGTGACCTGTCGGGCATGGGCTCGTTCATGATCATGGGCCTGTTCGGCATTATCATCGCGAGCCTCGTCAACCTGTTCCTGAAGTCGAGCGGCCTCGACTGGGCGATCTCGATGATCGGTGTCGTCGTATTCGCCGGCCTGACCGCCTGGGACACGCAGAAGATCAAGGAGATGTATGACGGCAACGATGACAGCCAGTCAGCGGGCCGTAAGGCGGTGATGGGTGCGTTGTCACTCTATCTCGACTTCATCAACCTGTTCCTGATGCTGCTGCGTCTCGTCGGCGACCGTCGCTAACGCAAAACAGCTCGGCCAAAATGTCGAACGCCCCGGCCATCAGCCGGGGCGTTTTCGTTTAAGCAGATTAATGCGGACTCACGGCCGGTTCGGTGCCCGATGTCTCCGCAGGCTTTATCCGTTCCCGGAATGACACCAGCCGGTAGAACAGCGGGATGAAGAACACCGCAATGAAGGTTGCCGCCAGCATGCCACCGATAACGCCTGTACCAATCGAATGGCGGCTGGCGGCACCTGCCCCAGTCGATATCGCGAGCGGGACGCAGCCGAGAATGAAGGCGAGAGAGGTCATCACGATCGGACGGAAACGCAGCTTTGCAGCCTCCACTGCCGCGTCGATGACGCTGCGGCCCTCGCGCCGCTGCAATACGGCGAATTCAACGATCAGGATGGCGTTCTTCGATGCCAACCCGATCAGCGTGACAAGACCGATCTGGAAATAGACGTCGTTGTTCAGGCCACGCAGCCAGATGGCGACCAAAGCGCCGAACAAGGCAAACGGCACCGCCAGCACCACAGCGAATGGCAGCGACCAGCGCTCATACTGCGCGGCCAGGATCAGGAACACCATGATCAGACCGAAAATGAACGCCTGGCTGCCCGTGCCTCCGGCCGCGATCTCCTGAAATGCCTGTCCCGTCCAGGCAATCTGATATCCCTCGGGCAAGGCTTCCCGCGCAAGCTGCTGCATGGCCGCAATCGCCTGACCCGATGAATAGCCGGGCGCTGGATTGCCCATGACCTTCGCTGCGGTGAAGGCATTAAAGCGATCGAGCTGATCGGGGCCAACGATCCTTTCGACGCGCAACAACGTATCGATCGGAATCATGCTGCCATTGCCCGATTTGACGAAGACCTGCTTCAGATCTGCAGGACGTTCACGAAAATTCGCCTCGGCCTGAAGATTGACCTGGAAGTTGCGCCCATACAGCGTGAAGTCATTGACATAGAGGCTGCCGAACGTGCTCTGCATCGTCTCGAAGATCGCGGCGATCGGCACATTCAGCGCCTTGGCCTTCTCACGGTCGAGATGGATTTTGTATTGCGGAACGTTTCCGGCAAATGTCGTGCGCACGCCCGCAAGTTCGGGGCGCTTCGATGCGGCATCGACGAGCTTTTGTGTCGCCGCAATCAAGGCCTGCGCTCCGGCGCCGCCACGGTCCTGCACGAAGGCATCAAAACCGCCGGTATTGCTCATACCCATGATCGGCGGCGGAGTGAAGGCAACCACCATCGCTTCACGGACCGGAACATTCAGGGCCATGAAGGATTGCGCCAGCGCAGCCGCGCTGTCCGCCTGCCCCTTGCGCTCCTTCCAGTCCTTGAGCTGAACGAACGACACGCCCGCGCTTGGCTTCTGTCCTCCAGCGAGCAGATCGAAACCCGAAAAGCTGATCACATCGGCGACCTGCGATCGCGCCATGATGCTTTCGTTGATCGTGCCCATGACATTCTGTGTCCGCGTCAACGACGCGGCCGGCGGCAGCAAGGCAACTGTAAAGATGCTCCCCTGATCCTCGTCAGGCACGAGCGAGCCCGGAATACGCAGGAACAGATAACCGACGGCCGCAATGAGGACTGCAAACAGACACAGGCCCATTGCAGCGCGCCGAATGAGAAAGCGGACGCCCGACGTATAGCCATTCGTTATCTGGTCGAACATACGGTTGAACCACCGGAAGGGTGCCCAGGGTTCGTGATGGCCGGGTTTCAGGATCAGCGCACAAAGGGCCGGGCTCAGCGTCAGCGCCACGATACCGGATATCGTCACGGAGACGGCGATCGTCACCGCAAACTGGCGATACATTTCGCCGGCGAGACCACCCATGAAGGCCACCGGCACGAAGACTGCGCACAAGACCAAAACGATGGCGACCACCGGACCGGTGACCTCCTGCATCGCTTTAATGGTTGCTTCCCGCGGCGACAGGTTCTCCGTGGTCATGATGCGCTCGACGTTCTCGAGCACGACGATGGCGTCATCGACGACGATGCCGATCGCCAGGACCAAACCGAACAAGGTCAGCAAATTGACCGAGAAGCCAAGAACATACATTCCGGCAAACGTGCCGATGATCGACACGGGCACGGCGATCACCGGAATGAGCGTGGCCCGCCAGTTCTGCAGGAAGATGAAGACCACCACAATGACGAGGACCATGGCCTCCATGAAGGTCTTGATCACCTCCTCGATCGATACCCTGACGAACTTGGTCGTATCGTATGGGATCGCGTGCGTGATGCCCTGCGGGAAATTCGTCTTGAGTTCGTCCATGCGGGCACGAACCGCATCCAGTGTTCCAAGCGCGTTGGCGCCCGGCTGCAAATAGATGCCGATCGGCACAGCAGGCGTGCCGTTATGGTTCGCAATGAACGCATAATTCTGCGCGCCCAACTCGATCCGCGCAACATCCTTCAGCCGTAGCGCGGCTGCGTTCGAATCCGAGCGGATGATGATGTCCTCGAATGCCTTCGCGTCGGGCAACCGTCCTTCGGTGGTGACCGAGTAGGTGAATGCGAGATCGCTCTGGGACGGCTCCTCACCAAAGCGGCCGGCGGCAAATTGCGCATTCTGCTCGCGAATCGCGGTCGCGATATCGCTCGGTGTCAGATCGTATTGTGCGAGCTTGTCCGGGCGCAGCCAGACACGCATCGAGTAGTTCTTTGCACCGAACAGTGACGCGTCGCCGACACCCGGAACGCGCTTCAACTCATCGATCACGTTCAGCAGGGCGTAGTTGCTGAGGTAGATCGAGTCATAGCGCGAGTCGGTCGCCGACATCGTGACGATGGCGAGGATCGAGCTGGACTGCTTGTTGACGATCAACCCCTGCCGCGTCACTTCAGCCGGCAATATCGAAACCGCGCGCTGAACACGATTGTTCACGTTGATGGTCGCCTGATCGGGATTGGTACCGATCTGAAAGGTGACCGTGAGGCGCATCGTCCCTGCGCTCGAATTCGTGGACTGCATGTACAGCATGTTTTCGACGCCGTTGATCTGCTGTTCCAACGGCGCCGCCACGGTCTGGGCGACAGTTTCCGCGCTGGCGCCCGGATACGTCGCCTGGACCACCACCTGCGGCGGAACGATTTGCGGATATTGCTCCACCGGAAGAGCTCGGATCGCGGCAAGGCCTGCGAGCACGAACACAATGGAAATGACCGCCGCGAAAACCGGGCGGTCGATGAACGGATTGATCTTCATCGCGATGCGGCTTTTGTTTTTGCGCCGTCAGCCGTCGCAACAGTAACGGCTCCGCCGGGTCTGACCTTGATCACGCCCTCGGTGACAATGCGATCGCCGGTTTTCAGACCCTTTTCAACGATCCATCCTTGCGAGACTTCGCGGCCGATCGTCACCGGACGGATCGATGCCTTGTTCTGATCATCGATCGCGTAGACAAACTGGCCCTGCGGACCCTGCATGACCGCAGCCTGCGGAATGACGATAGCGTCCTGCCGCGTAATGCCTTCGATCGAAACGCGTACGAATGCACCAGGACGCAGCCGCCCGTCCGGGTTCGGAAGCACTGCACGAGCCCGCAATGTGCCGGTTTGCAGATCGAGGCTGCTGTCCGTGAAGTCGACATATCCAACCTGATCGTAGCTCTTGCCGTCTCCAAAGCTGATCCGGGCTTGCAGCTGGCCGTCAGCCGGGCCCTTGCCCTCGCCACTATCGATCAGCCGGCGAATTTCGGTCGCTTCCGTGTCGGTGAAGGAGAAATGCACATAAACGGGATCGAGCTGACTCATGCGCGTCAGCAGGCTGTCATTCGCGCTGGTCCCGACCAGGCTGCCTTCCGGCAACATGCGATAGCTGGTGACGCCGCTGATCGGCGCGGTGATGGTCGTGTATCCGAGATTGATTTCGGCGGTCCGAACCTGCGCTTCCGCGCCTGCAACGCTGGCCTTTGCGAGTTCATAGGCAGAGACAGCGTCGTCGCGCGCTTTCTCGCTGCCGTATTGCCGCTGGAACAGCGTCGTCGCACGTTCGGCATCCCGCTGCGTACGGGCAAGCTGAGCCTGTGCTTCCATGAGCTGCGCTTTCGCACGGGCGAGCTCCGCTTCGAATGGCGCCGGATCAATCCGGAACAGGACGTCGCCCGCCTTGACTGCCGCGCCCTCAACGAAGGCCTTTTCCTTCAGGATACCCGAGACCCGGGCACGCACCTCCACTTCCCGGAAGGCGGCAATGCGTCCGGCATAATCAAACCGAAGCGGAACGGGCTGGGCCTTGAGTTCGGAAACTGCGACGCTGGGCGGCGGCGGGACCGGCGCCTGGGCCTGCTTGCCGTCGCATGCGGCAGTGGCGATCGGCGCGACAAGAGTGACCGCGAGTTTCAAAAAAGAGCGTCTGAGGGAGGGCATGCTATTTTTCGTCCGCTTCAATGAGACGAGCGCTCACAGAAGAATTTCGATGAGTACTTTGATTTGTGCGTCGCAATATATATACATACACGAACGTATGTAAAAGGCAATTCTATGGCGCGGAAAACCAAAGCCGAAGCGGCAGCCACACGCGGAAAGATCCTGGATGCGGCCGAATCGCTGTTTTTCGAGCACGGCGTGACCCGCACGTCACTTGAGCAGATTGCCGATGAGGCGGGTGTCACACGCGGCGCGATCTACTGGCATTTCGCCAACAAGGTGGACCTCTTTCGCGCCCTGCATGAACGCACTCGTTTGCCGCAGGAGGATCTGGTCGAGCAGGTCGTAGCCGATGGCCACCCGGACCCTCTGGGTTTTATCGAGCAAATCTCTCTGGATTGCCTGAAAACCATCGCCGCCGACATGCGGATGCAGCGTGTCTCCGCGATCCTGCTGTTCCGATGCGAATATGTCGGCGAGATGGCCGAAGCACTCAAACGCCAAGAGGATGCCGACGCGGTGATGAGGAACAACCTGCTGCGCATCTTCACAATGGCTGCCGACAACGGAACGCTCAGTCCGGTGTGGGGACCGGACATTGCCGCCAAGGTTTTTGAATCGATGATCCACGGCCTATGGGCCGACTGGCTGCGATATGGCCAGAATTTCGATATCGTCGAGGTCGGCACAAAATGTGTCGCCGAGCTATTTGAAGCATTTCGAGGGAAGTCGGGGCATAGGTCATAGAGCTGTCGTTAAGACCGCCCGAGACGAAAATCCGCCATGTCCACCGCGTTGGAAGATATTACGATCCGCCCTGCAAACCTCGCCGATATCAGGGACATCACTGCGATCTATGCGCATGCGGTCGAACATGGTACGGCGTCGTTCGAGATCGAGCCGCCCAGCCTCGCCGAGATGACGACGCGACAGAAGATTTTGCTGGATGGCGGCTTTCCTTACCTCGTCGCCGAAGCGGCTGGCACCGTAGCGGGCTATGCTTATGCGGGTCCTTATCGTCCCCGTCCCGCTTATCGCCACACCGTCGAGGACAGCGTCTATGTGAACCCGCGGGTGCACCGCCGCGGCGTCGGCCGCCTACTGCTCACGGAACTGATCGCGCAGGCGGAAGCGCGCGGATTTCGGCAGATGGTCGCTGTGATCGGCGATTCGCGGCAGACGTCATCGATCGAGTTGCACCGGCGCCTTGGATTTTCGCCGGTCGGCACGCTCACCAATATCGGCTTCAAGCAGGGACGTTGGCTCGACACGGTGCTGATGCAGCGCCCACTCGGAACGGGTGCGGAAACTCTGCCGTAAAGGCATCAACCCGCGATCAGGCTCGGTTTCTTGTCAAATACGCGCAGCACCCGGTCCAGCTCGTGACCGCGACGCATGATCAGGCCGGTGGCTGAAATGACGCTATAGGCACCTTGCCGGCGCGCCAGCTTGGGATCTTTTTCGATACGGTAGAGCGGAACTTCCGAAGCACGACGGAATACCGAGAAAACCGCGCGATCCTTCATGAAATCGATCGCGTAATCGCGCCATTCGCCCTCTGCGACTTTACGTCCATAGACATTCAGGATGCGGTCGAGTTCGCGACGATCGAATCTCACCTGATGACTTTGTGCGGGCGCTGAATTCGCAACTGCGCCCGCCCGCATCTGGCTGGGTTCAGTATCGCCCGGCATCAAACTCATGGCCCCTCCTTCTTGTTTCGACACAAGTTTATGATTGCCCCTGCGGCCTCACACCGCAAGAGCACGCGCGCATCAAAAGCGCGCAGCTTCAAAACAAAAAATGCATGGCAGATCAGTCGCGTGACGAACCACGGTCACAGCTTCGTGCAGCACACCACAATAAGGCCCAATTTCGGTCCCGCACTCGCCCCTATGGACTGCAGAATACTGAGCTTACGACCCGATCCGGAGAGCTTCGGATTCCTCAGCCCCCCAGCCCCCCGGGGTTCAATGGATCGGGTCAATTCTACCGCGTACGGTTCAATCCCCAATTGCTTCAAGGCCGGCTCTGCCGGCCTTTTTTTATTGTGAGTTTTTCGAAGCCTGATTTAAATCCAATTGGAGTTCTGCTGTTGCGCCACCGAAGATATTGCCCGGCGCTTCGAACTTCCCGCTCTGGACAACGACAGCCATCGCATCGACATCGCTCTCGCTCTTGACGACATTTGCAAGCGCCGTGGTGAATTGCTGCGCTTCGCCGTTCCAGTCACCGATCTTGACCCAGCCACGCACAACATTGGTGTAGATCACCGTGTGACCGCGGTTTTCGCCGCGACCGATCTGCACCGGCACGCGCCGCTTGATTGGGCACAGCCACACTTCGCCAGACTGACCCGGCACTTTCGCGGCCGCAACATCGACCGTGACTTTTCCATCTGCCACCGCGACATTCACAGGAAGCGCAGTCTTGGCGCTCGTGCGTGCGATTTTTACAGCGCGTTCAATCGCCTGCTTGTCGTTTCCGAGAACATGCGAGCCGCCATTGATGACAACTTGCGGCGTGTAAACGGCGCGATCGCCGCGCAAGCCGGCGTAAGCACGTTGGCGCTTGGAGTGGCCAGGCAGAGCCAGCGTGTCTTTCCAGCCGAGATAGTCCCAGTAATCCACCGAAAGACTGATCGGCAGGATTGTCGCATCCTTCGCCAATTCACCGAGGAGCTTGTCTGCGGCGGGACAGGACGAGCAGCCTTGACTGGTAAAGAGTTCGATAACCACGCGCGAATCGGCAGCAGCATGGCCGGTCATGAGCGCTACCAAGGCGCCACAAATCGCAACGAGACGCGTTGTGAAAACCCGCCAATGCATGAAGTTTGACTCGCCGCCTTGGAACGACAAAGGCCTCAGTCGCCACCGTGTCTCTGATAATGGTATCGACCGGAGCGTGCCACTCACTTCCAAGTGACAGGCCGTGAACACATCATCAATGATCGGCAAAAGAGCGACAAGACCGGCGTGGTAAAAACGCCGGTCTTTCTGTCGCTTAGGCTGAATGCTCAAGCAGCGAGCTGACGCAACACGTATTGGAGAATGCCACCGTTACGGAAGTACTCCAATTCGTCCAGCGTATCGATACGGCAAATTAGCGGCACCTGTTTTTTGCTACCGTCAGCCATCTCAATTTCTGCAGTCAATGTCTGTCGCGGCCGCAAATCTCCCTCAATGCCGCGAATGGTGACCTGCTCGCTGCCGGTCAAACCAAGGGTTTGCCACGATGTGCCCTCTTCAAACACCAGCGGCAGCACACCCATACCGACAAGGTTGGAGCGATGGATGCGCTCGAAGCTTTGCGCGATCACAGCACGAACGCCGAGCAGGATGGTGCCCTTCGCCGCCCAGTCACGAGACGAGCCCGTACCGTATTCTTTGCCGGCGAAGATTACGAGCGGGACCTTGTCCTGCTTGTAACGCATCGCCGCGTCATAGATCGGCATCTGCTCCTTGTCCGGATAGTGGATCGTTACGCCACCTTCGACGCCCGGCACCATCTGGTTCTTGATGCGGATATTGGCGAAGGTGCCGCGCATCATCACTTCGTGGTTGCCACGGCGCGTGCCGTACTGGTTGAAGTCGATCGGCTTCACATTGTGATCGACCAGATATTTTCCGGCCGGCGAGTTCAGCTTGATCGAACCGGCTGGCGAAATGTGGTCGGTCGTGATCGAGTCAAGGAAAAGGCCCATGACGCGGGCGTTGATGATATCGGTCGGCGGCGTCGGACGCGGTTGCATGCCCACAAAGTAAGGCGGGTTCTGCACGTAAGTGGAATCGTTATCCCATGCATAGGTGAGACCGCCGCTGACAGTGATCTTCCGCCAGTTCGCGTCACCCTTAAACACATTCGCATATTTCTTAGCGAACAACTTCTTGGTGACGTTCTTGCGGATGAAGGAGGCGATTTCCTTTGCTGTCGGCCAGATATCCTTGAGGAATACCTTCTTGCCCTGCTTGTCGGTGCCGAGCGGCGTCTTGATCATGTCGACTTGCATCGAACCCGCAATCGCGTAAGCGACAACGAGCGGCGGCGAAGCGAGATAGTTCGCACGCACATCCGGATTCACGCGGCCTTCAAAGTTGCGGTTACCGGAGAGAACGGCTGCAGCGACCAGATCATTGCCATTGATGGTTTTAGAGATGTCTTCCGGCAGCGGGCCCGAATTGCCGATACAGGTGGTGCAGCCATATCCGACAAGATTGAAGCCGAGCTTATCGAGATCCTTTTGCAGGCCCGAAGCAGCGAGATATTCACCGACCACCTGGGAACCTGGCGCAAGCGACGTCTTCACCCACGGTTTTGCCGTCAATCCTTTGGCTGCAGCTTTACGGGCCAGCAAACCTGCACCGATCATCACGCTTGGATTCGAAGTGTTGGTGCACGACGTGATGGCCGCGATGACAACGTCGCCATTGCCGAGATCGTGCGAACGGCCCTCGACCGGAACGCGCTTGTCGAGTTCGCCTGCCTTCTTGAACTCCTTGTCCATCGCTGCGGTGAATTCCGCCTTCACGGCCTTCAGCGCGACGCGATCCTGCGGACGCTTCGGACCGGCCAGCGACGGCTCGACCTTGCCGAGATCGAGCTTCAGCACATCGGTGAAGGCCGGATCAGCGGTCTTGGCAGTCAGGAACATGCCCTGCGCCTTGGCGTAAGCCGCAACCAGCTTCACGCGATCTTCCTTGCGGCCTGTGTCGCGCAGGAATTTCACCGTCTCGGCATCAACCGGGAAGAAACCGCAGGTCGCCCCATATTCCGGCGCCATGTTGCCGATGGTGGCGCGGTCAGCGATCGCAAGATCGAGCACGCCCGGACCGAAGAACTCGACGAACTTGCCGACCACGCCGCGCTTGCGCAGCATTTCGGTGACCGTGAGCACGAGGTCGGTTGCGGTGACGCCTTCCTTCAGCTTGCCAGTCAGCTTGAAGCCGATCACTTCCGGCAACAGCATCGAGAGCGGCTGGCCCAGCATCGCCGCTTCCGCTTCGATGCCGCCGACGCCCCAGCCGAGCACGGCCATACCGTTGACCATCGTCGTGTGCGAGTCGGTGCCGACCAGCGTGTCCGGATAGGCGATCTCGGCGTTCTTGGCCTTGCCGCCGACCATGACCTTACCTTTGGCGGTCCACACGGCCTGCGACAGATATTCGAGATTGACCTGATGGCAGATGCCGGTGCCGGGCGGCACCACGCGGAAATTGTCGAACGCCTTCTGCGCCCATTTCAGGAAACGGTAGCGCTCCTGGTTCTGCTTGTATTCTTCCTCGACGTTCTTCTTGAACGCGGCGTTGTCGCCGAAATAGTTCACGATCACCGAGTGGTCGATGACGAGGTCGACCGGCACCAGCGGGTTGATCTTCTTCGGGTCACCGCCCAGCACCTTCATCGCATCGCGCATGGCCGCGAGGTCGACCACCGCCGGAACGCCGGTAAAGTCCTGCATCAGTACGCGCGCCGGACGGAAAGCGATTTCGCGGTCCGAGGATTTCTTCTTCAGCCAAGCCGCAACGGCCAGAATATCTTCCTTGGTGACCGTGCGCCCGTCTTCGTTGCGCAGGAGGTTTTCGAGCAGCACCTTCATCGAGAAGGGCAGTTTAGAGATGCCTTTCAGACCGTTCTTTTCTGCGACGGGAAGGCTGTAATAGGCGTAGGACTTGGTGCCGACCTTGAGAGTGCGGCAGCAATTGAATGAGTCGAGCGAGGTCATTGGGATGGTCTTCCGTTTGTTCCGGTGCGTGCCAAATGAGCTAACGCATTGAAAGGGCGTAGTTTTTGGCGCGCCGGCATCGCGCAGGTCGTATCACAAGTTTCTTGGCAAGAAGCGGTCTAAGGTGCGGCTTATAAAATCTTTTTTTGCGATCTGCCATATGGACCAACGCCGTCAACAGCATGACAGATTGCGGCAATGCGCATACGCGGGCGAAAAATTGCAGATGGCTGAATTCAAGTGGCTGAATTGATGACCCTTTCCGCGGATGCGCTGCGCTGCCAGCGGGGTGGACGGCAGATTTTCGAGTGCCTGAGCTTTTCTGTCACAGCCGGGCAGGCGCTGCTGGTAACCGGCCGAAATGGCGCCGGCAAATCATCGCTGCTGCGGATGATCGCCGGTTTGCTGCGCATCGCCGGCGGCAAAATCACCCTCTCGGGGGGCGACGATGAGCGGAGCATCGGCGAACAGGCGCACTATCTCGGTCATCTCGACGCGCTGAAACCGGCTTTGTCGGTCGAGGAGAACCTGTCGTTCTGGACAACCTATCTCGGCGGTACGACGAAACCGGCCGAGGCCCTCACCACCGTCGGTCTCGATTCGCTCTCGCATCTACCTGCCGCGTATCTGTCTGCGGGACAAAAACGCCGGCTGTCGATCGCCCGGCTGGTGGCCGTAAAGCGGCCACTTTGGCTGCTGGATGAGCCGACCTCGGCGCTCGATACCAAGGCGCAGGCGATGTTGCTTCGCCTGATGCAGATGCATCTGGCCGGTGGCGGCATAATCGTCGCGGCGACGCATCTTCCGCTCGGCCTCGAGAGTGCGGGCGAATTGCGGCTGGGGCCGGCGGCATGAATGGCCTCGGCGCCCTGTTTTTGCGCGACATCCGCATCGCCATCCGAATCGGCGGCGGCGCGATGATCGGCGTCCTGTTTTTCATGTCGGTTGTGACGCTGATGCCGTTCGCGATCGGGCCAGATCTGGCGCTGCTCACCCGCATCGGCCCGGCCATCCTCTGGCTCGGCGCCTTGCTGGCGAGCCTACTAGCGTTGGACCGGCTGCTGGCGGCCGATCAGGAGGACGGATCGCTCGATCTTCTGACCATGGGACCGGCACCGCTGGAGTTGAGCGTCGGTGTAAAGGCGCTGGCCCATTGGCTGACCACCGCGCTACCGCTGGTGATCGCCTCGCCTGTCCTCGCCCTTTTCCTCAATCTCGATCTGCTCGCCACCGCCGCCGTGACCGCGACCTTGCTTGTCGGCACGCCGGCGCTGACGTTCATCGGCCTGATCGGGGCGGCGCTGACCGTGACGCTCCGTCGCGGCGGCCTGCTTCTGCCGGTCCTGATCCTGCCGCTGGCGATTCCGGTGCTTATCTTCGGGGTTGCGGCCTCGAACGCCGCTGTGGTCGGACCGGTGACATTCGGGACGCCCTTTACGATCCTGTGTGCCCTGACGTTAATGTCGCTGGTAGTTGGGCCTTTCGCAGCCGCGGCTGCCTTGCGGGCCGGACAAGAGTGACAATCTGGCCAGTGATCACGTTTTCGTGTTGATGCCATCGCATAGCCCCAACTCTGCGACAGAGAGACAGGAATTAGCCGGACAACCTTGATGGCCCTCATAGACCTCGCCAATCCGACACGGTTTCTGTCGCTCTCCGGGCGCGCGCTGCCATGGCTGGCCGCAGCGACCGCGCTCGCCTTCGCTTACGGCTTCTGGCTCACGGCCGGCGCGCCGGACGATTACCAGCAGGGCGCGACCGTGAAGATCATGTTTATCCACGTGCCGTCGGCGTGGCTGGCGATGTTTGGGTGGATGGTCATGAGCATCGCCGCGCTCGGCACGCTGGTGTGGCGGCATCCGCTCGCCGACATGGCCGCGAAGGCCGCAGCACCGATCGGCGCCACCTTCACGCTGATCTGTCTCATCACGGGCTCGCTCTGGGGCCGGCCGATGTGGGGCACCTATTGGGTCTGGGATGCGCGGCTGACTTCGGTGTTCGTTCTGTTCCTGATGTATCTCGGCGTGATCGCGCTCTGGCGCACCGTTGACGACCCGACCCGCGCCGGACGCGCTGCTGCGATTCTCACACTCGTTGGCGCGATCAACATCCCGATCATCAAGTTCTCGGTCGATTGGTGGAACACGCTGCATCAGCCGGCATCAGTTGTGAAAATGAGCGGACCGGCAATTCATCCGACCATTCTGTTGCCGCTGCTGGCGATGGCCGCTGCATTCACACTACTGTTCATCACGCTGCACGTCGCCGCCATGCGCAATGAAATCCTCAAGCGCCGCGTTCGCTCCATGCATATGATGCAGGCTGAAGCCGCCCCCGGACGATAGACGGATCACGACGATGGATCTTGGACCGCACGCCGCTTTCATCATCGCCGCCTATTCGGCTTCTGCGCTCATTCTTGCGTTGCTGATCGGCTGGATCGCGATCGAAAACCGTTCGCTTAAACGTACGCTCGCCGATTTCGAAGCGCGCGGCATCACGCGCCGCTCCGACGAGCGCAAAGCCACGCTACGTAAAGCTGAACCGCGTCAGTCACCTGCATGAGCATCGCGTCCGAAAATACTGGCACCCGATCGCGCCGCAGACTTCTCGTCGTTCTGCCGCTGCTGGTGTTCATCGCGCTGTCGGCGTTGTTTTTCTATCGCCTGGGCTCCGGCGACCCGTCACGTATTCCATCGGCATTGATCGGTCATCCGGTGCCGCAGACGGACCTGCTGCCCGTCGAAGGCCTTGTGCAGGATGGCAAGCCGCTGCCGGGCATCAATGCGGCTGACTTCAAGGATAATGTGACGCTGGTGAATGTCTGGGCGTCATGGTGCGTGCCCTGTCATGACGAAGTGCCGCAGCTCGATGAATTGTCCAAGGACAAGCGTATCCGCCTTGTCGGCATCAACTACAAGGACCAGGCCGACAACGCGCGCCGTTTCATCGGCCGCTATGGCAATCCGTTCAGCGCTGTCGGTGCCGATCCGAACGGACGTGCGGCGATCGAATGGGGCGTTTATGGCGTGCCGGAAACCTTCGTCGTCGGGCGCGACGGGCGCATTGCCTACAAGCTGGTCGGACCGATCACCGCGTCCAATCTCAAGACGACGCTGATGCCGGCGGTCGAGAAGGCGCTGGCGGCGAAAGCCGACTAAAACGTTTCGAGCGAAGTGGGCACCGATTCGCGTGAAGAAAACGCGTCAACAAAGAGCCTAACCGGCCTCGTCCGTCTTCACCCCATATTTCTGCAGCAGCGGAAACTGCGCCAGCGCGAAGATAAATGTAATCGGCACAAAGCCGAAGGTCTTGAACGCGACCCAGAAATCGGTCGTCTGCGTGCGCCACACGGCTTCGTTGACGATGGCCATCACGATAAAGAAGCCGATCCAGCGAACGGTCAGCTTGCGCCATCCTTCATCGGTGAGATGGAAGACGGAATCGAACGCGATTTCCAGAAACGGCTTGCGCAGGATCAGCCCGGCGATCAGCACCCCTGCGAACATCAGGTAGATGATCGTCGTCTTCATCTTCACGAAGACATCGTTATGCAGGACGATGGTGAGCGTGCCGAAGACAACGACGATGAACGCCGTCACCACCGTCATCACCGGGAAGCGCTTGATCAGCGCATAGGACACAAAGATCGCGATCACCACGGCAGCCATGAATACGCCCGTGGCCCAGAAGATGCCGGCGCGTCCATTGACGATGAAGAACAGAATGAGCGGCCCGAAATCGAGCGCAAGCTTCACCAACGGATTGAGCTGGGCCTTCTTCGGTGCGGCGCTGTCGGACATGTCGCTCTCGTTCCGTATTAGTCGTCCAGCCCGGCGATCGCGCGGGCGAAGTCGCGGGCCGTGAACGGCTGCAGGTCGTCGATACCTTCGCCGACGCCGATGAAATGGATCGGCAGTTTGAATTTCTCGGCAATGGCGACAAGGATGCCGCCGCGCGCCGTGCCGTCAAGCTTGGTCATGACGAGGCCGGTGACGCCTGCGGTCTTGCCGAAGGCTTCGACCTGCGAAATGGCGTTCTGGCCGACCGTGGCATCGAGGACGAGCAGGACCGCATGCGGCGCCGTCGGCTCGACCTTCTTCATGACGCGCACGATCTTTTCCAGCTCGCTCATCAGCTCGGTGCGGTTTTGAAGCCGCCCCGCCGTGTCGATCAGCAGCACATCGACACCATCGGCCTTCGCGGCCGTCAGCGCGTCGAAGGCAATGCCTGCCGCATCGGAGCCTTGCTCGCGCGCAATCACCCTGGCGCCGACGCGGCCGCCCCAGATCTTCAATTGCTCGATGGCGGCGGCGCGGAAGGTGTCGCCGGCCGCGAGCATCACTGTCTTGCCTTCGCGGGTGAACTTCGCCGCCAGCTTGCCGATGGTCGTGGTCTTGCCCGAGCCGTTGACACCAGAGACAAGAACCACGAACGGCTTCGCACCGTCGATCGATAAAGGCGCGGCAACCGGCGACAGTGCCTTCTCGACCTCGGTGGCCACCACCGTCTTCACTTCGTTCTCGTCGATGTCTTTCTCGTAGCGGCCTTTGGCGATCGCCTCGCTGATGCGCGCCGCCGTGGTCACGCCGAGATCGGCACGGATCAGCGTATCCTCGATCTCCTCCAGCATGGCGGAGTCGAGCTTGCGCTTGCGGACGAGATCGCTGATGGCGGAACCGAGCGACGCAGACGTGCGCTTGAGGCCGCTGCTGAGGCGCTGCCACCAGCTTTGGCGTTTTTGTTCCGGGGCGTTGTCTTGAGTGCTGTCATTCATGGGCGCGGCCGTGATAGCGGTTTGCGCATGACTCCGGAAGAGATGGAAGCGCGGCTTCTTTACCG
>Ga0164243_10003898_pt1 | contig 23632 bp, 16 predicted proteins | sample OricompcompostOP_FD_108781 | JGI IMG/M metagenome (GOLD analysis project Ga0164243, IMG submission 108781) | Organic Plus compost microbial communities from Emeryville, California, USA - Original compost - Organic plus compost (OP) | ecosystem: Engineered > Solid waste > Mixed feedstock >...
GCGCATACGCGCGACGATGCCCGTGTCGTAATCGCCGGCGAGGAACTCGGGCCGCTGCAGCAGCTCGGCGTGGAACAGCAGATTGTTCTTGGGTCCGGCGATGGTGAAGGCCGCCACCGCCGCCTGCGCGCGCTCCATCGCCTCCGCCCGCGTGGCGCCGTGGACGACCACCTTCGCCAGCAACGAGTCGTAGTGCGGGGTCACCGTGTTGCCCGCCGCGTAGCCGGAGTCCACCCGTACGCCCGGCCCGGTCGGCTCGACCCACGTCGTGATCGCCCCCGGACCGGGCAGGAAGCGTCGCGGGTCTTCCGCGTTGACCCGTAGCTCGATGGCGTGCCCACTCGGCGCCAACCCGTCCGGGTCGAAGCTCGGCGCGAGACCCGACGCCACCAGCAGTTGCTGCTCGACGAGGTCGATCCCGAAGACCGCCTCGGTCACCGGGTGCTCCACCTGCAGGCGGGTGTTCATCTCCAGGAAGAAGAACTCGCCCGTCGCCGGATCGAGCAGGCACTCCACCGTCCCGGCGCCGCGATAACCGACCGCCTGCCCGGCCCGCACCGCCGCCGCGTACAGGGCGGCGCGCCGCTGCGGAGTGAGCATCGACGCGGGGGAGGGGCACTCCTCGACCAGCTTCTGGTTGCGCCGTTGCACCGAGCACTCGCGATCGCCCAGCGCCACCACGCGACCGTCGGCCAGGCCGAGGATCTGCACCTCGATGTGGCGAACCGACGGGAAGTACCGCTCCAGCAACACGGCGGCGTCGCCGAAGCTGCGTTCGGCGAACGCGCTGACCTTGGCGAACTCGGTGCGCAGCGCGTGCTCGTCCAGGGCGGAACCCAGGCCCATGCCACCGCCACCGGCCGCCGCCTTGACCATCACCGGATAACCGATCCGGCTCGCCTGCGCCACCGCCGCCTCGGCATCGGGCACGGGTTCGGCCGTGCCGGGCGCCACCGGCACACCGACCGAGGCCATCAGGTTCCGCGCGTTGATCTTGTCGCCCATGGCCTCGATCGCCTCGGCCGGCGGGCCGACCCAGACCAGCCCCGCCGCCGCGACGGCACGCGCGAAGTCGGCGTTCTCGGACAGGAAGCCGTACCCGGGGTGGATCGCGGCCGCGCCGGTGCGGCGCGCGGCGTCCAGGATGGCCTCGCCGTTGCGGTAGGACTGGGCCGCCGGCGCCGGTCCGATCGCCACCGCCTCGTCCGCCTCCCGGACGAAAGGCAGGTCCGCGTCGGCCTCCGAGAAGACGGCGATCGTACGGATCCCCAAACGCCGAGCCGTACGGATGACCCGGCGGGCGATCTCACCGCGGTTGGCCACCAACACCGAATCGATCATGCACTACTCCTCGCTGCCGCCATCTGCACGTGCGTCAGTCGCTGTCGTCCGTGTTGTGCACAGGGCCATCCACACACGGGCGGGCATCTTCCACAGGGTTATCCACAGGCTGTGCGCTATCTCGGGGCGGGCGACCGCAGCGCCGCCAGTGCGGCCGCGCGCAGCAGCGCCGCGCTGCGGGCCGGATCCACGTCGACCGAGAGGAACGGCGTGGAGTTCATCAGGCCGAAGGCCGCGTGGGCGAGCACCCGGGCCTCCGGTGCCGACAGCTCCGGACGCAACTGGATCAGCGTCTGCACCCAGACCTCGACGTAGAGCCGCTGGAGGCGACGGATCTCGCGCCGGGGCGCCTCAGGCAGGCGATCAAGCTCATGCAGATGCAACGCGATGACGGCCGGGTTGGCGACGGCGAACGCGACATGGAACTCCACCAGGGCCGCCAGGGCCGCGGCCGGGTCGTTGGGATGAGCCGCCACGCGCGCCTGACCGCCGGCGAGTAGTCCCTCGCTGACCGGGTTGAGCGCGGCGGCGAGCATCGCCTCCTTGCCCTTGAAGTGGTGGTAGAGCGCCGGCCCGGTGACGCCCGCGGCGGAGCCGATGTCGTCCATCGAGACACCGTGGTAACCGCGGGTCGCGAACAGCCCGACGGCGACGTCGAGGATCTCCGCCCGACGCGAGCGCCGGCGCCCCGGTGGTCGAGTGGTGCCGTCCACCGTCCGGCCCACGGTCGTGTCGGTGGCCCTCAACCCGCTCGGATCCGCCCCGACCTGCCCTGTCGTCACAGGCGACCAGCCTAACGGGTGCCGACCGGGGCCCTGAACGGTCGTTCGACGCCGGGTTGCGCCGGGTTAGCAGAATGAACAATCCCTGCGACACGATCATGAAGGGGTGGTGGGGGCGATGGTAGGAGGAATCCTGCTGGGTCTGGTCTGCGGTGCGCTGGCGCGCATGTTGGTGCCCCGCGACGCGTTCCGGCGGCTCAGCGGCCCGATCTCGTGGCTGGCCTCGCTGGTGCTGGGGCTGGTGGGTGCCCTGGTCGGTTACGCGATCTTCACGCTGGGCCTCGGCTGGGGCGACGACGAGATCTTCGACTGGGGCGGCTTCTTCGGCGCCCTCATCGGCACCGTGATCGTCGTCGTCATCGCGTCGCTCGTGCTGCGGCGCCGATCCCAGCACTGACCCCCGGCGACGTCCGTTCCGGGGGGACCGGCGACGTCGGGTGCTCCATCAGGGGCCGCGGTCTTTCGGACCGCGGCCCCTGTCCGTGCGGCACAGGCCGTACGGCGGCGGGCTCAGACGGTCTCGAACGGAGCGAGGGTCGGGCGCTTGGCGGTGATGGTGTCGCCGCTGGAGCGGCCTGTCAGCCGCCGGCGCACCCAGGGCGCGAGATGCTGCTGGGCCCAGCGCACGTCCTGCAGCCGGGCCTGCGGCCAGCTCTGCCGCGGGGGCCGGCCCGGTGAGGTCAACCAGTCCGGGTCCGGGGTGATGCCCAGGCTGGTCAGCACGTGCGCCGCGACCCGCCGGTGGCCCAGCGTTGACATGTGCAACCGGTCGTCGCTCCACAGCAGCGGGTTGCGGAACTCGTCGTCCCCCCACAGGTCGACCAGGATCGCGCCGTGCCGGCGCGCGATCTCCGCCGCGGCCTCGTTGAGCAGCCGCGAGCGCGGCAGGATGAGCTTGCTCCCGGGCAGGCGGCCGCTGACATCGACCCAGCGGAAGACGATCACGTCCGCACCGCCGGCCCGCAACGACCCGATCACCTCGTCGAAACGGGTGATGATCGGCTCTGGCGCGAAGTTGCGGCGCAGCGCGTCGTTGCCGCCACCGGCGAAGCTGACCAGGTCGGGCTTCATCTCCAGGGCGACCGGCACCTGCTCGTCGACGATGCGGTGGAAGAGCCGGCCGCGGATGGCCAGGTTGGCGTAGCGGAAGTCGCCGTCGGGCGCCGACCGGGCGAGCGCGGCCGCGACCAGGTCGGCCCACCCCCGCAGGCTGCCGTCGGGGGCGAAGTCGTTCATGCCCTCGGTGAAGCTGTCCCCGATGGCGACGAAACGACGCCAGCGCATGGGCTACCTCCCCAACCGGATGACCAGGCCCGATGATCCGACCCCCGAGTCTGCCAATCGACCGATCGGCGCATCGACCCGCCCCGCGGCAGATGTGAGCCGGCCGTCTCCGGGAAACTCCCAGCTGGCCTGGCTACCGTGGTCGGCCGTTGGCCACGTCGACGGTTGACACGGGTCAGCGGTCGACGAGGGGACAGTCCACAAGGAAGGACAGGCAGGACATGGTCTGGAGAAAGCTGCTCGCCGGTCTCGGGCTGGGTGGCGTCGAGGCGGACACGGTGCTCACCCCGGTGCCGGGCACCCCGGGTGGCAACCTGACCGGCCAGGTGAACCTGCGGGTCAAGTCCGACACCGAGATCGCGACGATCACGCTGATCCTGGTCGCTCGGGGCGCCTCGGGCGAGATCGAGATCGATCGACAGCTGGTGTCGGGACCGTTGAGCCTGCGCGGGGGCTCCGCCCACTCCGTCCCGTTCAGCATCCCCGTCCCGGCGCACGCGCCCTTCACCGTCCTGTATGGACAGCAGCTGCCGGGCTTCACCACCGGCATCCGGACCGAACTGACCGTCTCGTCGGGCAGCGCCAAGGGTGACTTCGATCCGGTGCGGATCGAGGCCTCGCCCGTTCAGCAGCACGTCATGGACGCGCTCGGCACGATCGGCGCGAAGTTCGCCGGCAACGCCGTGCGACCAGGCACCCTGGCCGGGCTCGCGGTCCCCGCCGCGCAGGCGGTCACCTTCTACGGACCGGTCCCCGAGGGCCAGCAGTTGGGACCGCACATCCCGCAGGTCACCTTCGTGCTCGCCCCGACCGCGGGTGGGCTGACCGTGGTGGCCGAGCTGCCGGGCCGACCGGGCAGCGGCGAGCGCCACGAGCTCTCCGCCGCGGACATCGAGCGACTCTCCGCCACCGACGAGGGCTGGATCAACGAGGTCGACGGGTGGCTCGTCTCGGCGCTGCGCGGCGCCACGGCACCGGTGCAGGGCGCGTTCCTGCAGCAGCCGACCGGCCCGGTCGGCGCCGCTCGCCCGCCCGTGCCCCAGCAGCCGTACGGCTACGGCGGCCGGGGCGGCGGCTACCAGTACGACGGCTACCGGCGTGGCCCGGGCGTCGGGACCAGCATCATGGCGGGCATGGCCGGCGGTGCCCTGGGCTTCCTCGGCACGATGATGATGGTCGACCTGCTCACCCCCGACATGCCGATGGACACCGGGGCGATGGACACCGGGGCGACGGAGGATCCGGGCGCCGACTACGCCGCCGGGGACTACGGCGGAGATTACGGCGGCGACTTCGGTGGGGACTTCGGCGGCGATTTCGGCGGTGGCTTCGGCGACTTCTGATCGCCGGAAGAAACCCAGCGGCCACCGGGAACGTCGCGTTCCCGGTGGCCGCAAGCTATTTCTGGCCGTCGATGCGCAGCGGCGGCGGCGCGGCACGAACGCGCGAACCACAAAACCTGCTGCGGCGCGCCCCGGGCCCGGCGCTAGGCTGCGATGCGTGCTGATGAAGATGTCCACGCTGTTCCTGCGTACCCTGCGTGAGGACCCCGCCGAGGCGGAGGTGCCGAGCCACAAGCTGCTCGTCCGGGCGGGATTCATCCGCCGCGCCGCACCGGGTGGCTACACGTGGCTGCCGTTGGGCAAGCGGGTGCTGGACAAGATCGCCCGGGTCGTGCACGAGGAGATGCTCGCCATGGGCGCGCAGGAGGTGCACTTCCCGGCCCTGCTGCCCCGGGAACCGTACGAGCAGAGCGGTCGCTGGCTGGCGTACGGCTCGGACATCTTCCGGCTCAAGGACCGTCGCGGGGCCGACTACCTGCTCGGCCCGACCCACGAGGAGCTGTTCACCCTGCTGGTGAAGGACCTCTACGCGTCGTACAAGGACTTCCCGGTCATCCTCTACCAGATCCAGACCAAGTACCGGGACGAGGCCCGCCCGCGCGCCGGCCTGCTGCGTGGACGCGAGTTCCTGATGAAGGACTCGTACTCCTTCGACCTGACCGACGAGGGGCTGGCCGAGTCCTACGCCAAGCACCGCGAGGCGTACATCAAGATCTTCAACCGGCTCGGCATGGACTACACGATCGTGGCCGCCATGTCCGGCGCCATGGGCGGTAGCGGCTCGGAGGAGTTCCTGGCGGCCACCCCCGTCGGCGAGGACACCTTCGTCGGCTGCACCCGCTGCGACTACGCCGCCAACACCGAGGCCGTGGTGACGCCCGCCCCGCCGCCCGGCGACCCCAAGGCCTGGCCGGCGATGACCGTGCACGACACCCCGGACACGCCCACCATCGAGAGCCTGGTCGAACTCGCCAACGCGGAGAAGCTGGGGGGCCGGTCGGACTGGACCGCCGCCGACACGTTGAAGAACGTGGTGCTCAAGCTGACCCGCCCCGGCGCGGAGCCGGAGATCCTGGTCGTCGGCGTGCCGGGCGATCGCGAGGTCGACATGAAACGCGTCGAGGCGTCGGTCTATCCCGCGACGGTCACCATGTTCGAGGCGGCTGACTTCGCGGCGAACAAGGCGCTGGTGCGCGGCTACATCGGTCCCCAGATCCTGAAGAAGCGCAAGATCCGCTACCTGGTCGACCCGCGCGTCGTCACCGGCACCTCCTGGCTCACCGGAGCCAACGAGGAGGGCCGGCACGCGATCAACGTGGTCGCCGGGCGGGACTTCAAGCCCGACGGCACCATCGAGGCGGCCGAGGTGCGCCCGGGCGACCCTTGCCCGAAGTGCGGTGCCACCGACGGCGGCGAGCTGACCATGCGCCGGGGCATCGAGATCGGCCACATCTTCATGCTCGGCCGCCGGTTCGCCGACACGTTCGGCCTCGACGCGCTCGGCCCCGACAGCAAGCCGATCCGCATCACCATGGGCTCCTACGGCATCGGGGTCTCCCGGCTGGTCGCCGCCATCGCCGAGCAGCACCACGACGACAAGGGCTTCGTCTGGCCGGCGGAGGTGGCCCCCGTCCACGTCCACATCGTCGCGGCGGGCAAGGGCGACCACGTGGCCGCGGCGCTCAAGCTGGGCGAGGAGCTGTCGGCGGCGGGGCGTGACGTGCTCGTCGACGACCGGTCCGGTGTCTCGGTCGGCGTCCGCCTGACCGACGCGGAACTCATCGGCGCGCCGACGATCGTGGTGGTCGGCCGGCGACTGGGCGAGGGCTTCGTGGAGGTCCGGGACAGGGCGACCGGCGCGAGCCGGGACGTGGCGCTCGCCGACGCCGTCGCCGAGCTGGCCTGACCGACACCAGCCAGCTCGGCACCAGCCCGCCCGGCACGGTGCCGGCGGGCTCGCGACGGTCGGATCGGCGACGGTCGGACGGCGCTTGCGGTGCGGCGCGGACCTAGCCAGAACAGGGTCAGATTGGGCAAACTGTCAGCAGTCCCAACCAGCGCGTCGAAACGCTCAGCGCGCTGGCTCGCCCCGCGAAGAGTGTGCTCCGGCTCGCAAGCTCGCCGGACGAGGAATGTGAACAAACTTCACAGACTTGGACCGCCCGTGCAGATCGAGATCTACGCCGACCTGACCTGCCCCTGGAGTTACCTGGGCAAGCGCCGGCTAGAGGCCGCCCTCGGCCGATCCCCGTTCGCCCGGGACGCGATCCTGCGCTGGCGGCCCTACCAGCTCGACCCCGACCTGCCGCGCCCGGGCCAGCCGTTGCTGACCTGGCTGGCGCGCCGCCATGGCAGCGTGGAGCGGGCCCGGGCGGCGATGACCCAGGTGCGCCGGACCGCCGCCGCCGAGGGCATCGAGTTCGACGTCGACCGGGCGATCATCGCGAACACGTTCGACGCCCACCGCCTGCTGTGGTTCGCCGACCAGCCCGAGGCCGTCTTCTCCGGGGCGACCGCCGACACCCAGCAGGAGCTGGTCGAGTCGCTGCACCGGGCGCACTTCACCGACGGTCTCGACCTGAGCGACCGCGAGGTGCTGATCGCACTCGCCGGCGAGGCCGGGCTCGACGAGGACCGGGTGCGCCAGCTGCTGCGCACCACCGAGGCCACCGCCGACGTGCGCGCGGCGCTGGCCCGGGCGCACGACCTGGGCATCTCCTCCGTGCCCACCTTCGTCTTCGCCGGCACCTACACGGTGAGCGGCGCCCAGGACGCGCGCACGATGACGGGCCTGCTGGCCGAGGTGGCCCGCCGCGAGCGGCTCGCCCCGACCGTACGGTCGCTGGTGCCCCAGCAGCGGCGCACCCCGGCCCCCGACGACGACTCGCGGGTGGGCTGATCCCGGCCCCCGGCGCCGGTTAGGGTGCCGGGATGCGGTTGACGGGCCTGGATCGGTGGTTGCCGGCCATCATCGGCACGGCCTGCCTGCTGCCATTCGCGGTCGTCGCGGTGCAGCTGCTCTACGTCCGGCGCCTGCGCCGGGGCGTGCCCGGGACCCGGGCCAGCCGCACGGCCTGGCTCGACGTCGCGATGGTGGCGACGACCGCGCCGTGGATCTGGATGATCCTGACCCCGGTCCCCGGTGACCGCCAGCGCTACCTGGTCCCGCTGTCGGACCTGTGGGAGCAACTCCACCATCCCCCGGGTTGGGTGGCGATGCAGATCGGCGGCAACCTCGCGGTCTTCGCCGGCTTCGGTCTGCTCGCTCCGGTGCGGTGGCGCATCCGCCCACTGTGGATCGTGCTGCTCGCGGCGGCCGGCTCGGCCACCGTGGAGACGGCGCAGTGGTTCCTCGACATCGGTCGGGTGGCCTCCGTCGACGACGTGTTGGTCAACGCCGCCGGCGCGGGTCTCGCGTCGCTGCTGTCGCGGCCCTGGTGGGCCAGGCGCGCCGAAACGGGCACGCCGGCGGCGCCGATCACCGGTACCGTGTCCGCGAACGACGGCCTCCGGGAGCAGCAGTGAGCCACGCCTTCCAGGTCGACCTTCGTGGCATGGTCGACCTGCTCAGCCACCACCTCTACGGCAGCCCGCGAGTCTACGTGCGCGAGCTGTTGCAGAACGCCGTGGACGCGATCACCGCGCGCCGCGCCACCGAGACCGGGCCGAGCACGGTCGAGCACGAGATCCGGATCGAGCCGCCCGAGCAGACCGGCGACGGCACACTGCGCATCCACGACACCGGCATCGGGCTGACCACCGCCCAGGTGCACGAGTTGCTCGCCACCATCGGCCGCTCGTCCAAGCGCGACGAGCTCGGCTTCGCCCGGCACGAGTTCCTCGGGCAGTTCGGCATCGGCCTGCTCTCCTGCTTCGTGGTGGCCGACTCGGTGGAGGTGGTCAGCCAGGCCGCCGGTGCGCCGACCGTCCGGTGGGTGGGCCACGCCGACGGTCGCTACGAGGTGAGCGAACCGGAGCAGCAGCGCGGCGAACAGGGCACCACCGTCACCCTGCGGCCCCGCCGCGACGCCGAGCAGTGGCTCGCCGGACCGATGGTCGCCACGCTGGCCCGCCTTTATGGCTCGATGCTGCCGGTACGGGTGCGCGTCGGCGACGACGCGGACATCACCACGACCCCACCCTGGTCGCGGCCGGACGGCGGGACGGCGCAGCCAGCCGGTAACCCGGTGGCGTTCGCCCACGAGCAGCTTGGCATCGACCCGTTCGACATCGTCGAGCTCGCCGTGCCCGAGGCGGGACTGGTCGGCGTGGCCTACATCCTTCCGGTGCCGAGCAACCCGCTCGCCACCGGCGGGCATCGGGTCTATCTCAAGCGGATGCTGCTCGCCGAGAACGCCACCGGCCTGCTGCCCGAGTGGGCCTTCTTCGCCCGGTGCGTGGTCGATGCCACGGAGCTGCGACCGACCGCCAGCCGCGAGGCGCTGTACGAGGACGGGTTGCTGGAGACCGTACGGGAGGCTCTCGGCGACCAGTTGCGGGGTTGGCTGGTGCGGCTGGCCGCGCGCGACTCCCGGCGCCTGGCCCAGTTCCTGGACATCCACCGGTTGGGGGTCAAGGCGCTCGCGCTGCACGACGACACGATGCTGCGCCTGGTGGAGCAGTGGCTGCCGATGGAGACCAACGTCGGACCGCTGACCCTGGAGGAGTTCCGGTCCCGGTACGGGCTGCTGCGCTACAGCCCCACGATCGACGAGTTCCGCCAGTTGGCCGGCCTGGCCGCCGCGCAGGACGTGGCCCTCATCAACGGAGGCTACGTCTACGACACCGACATCATCGAGCGACTGTCGTTGGTGGACAACAGCATCCGGGTCGAGCGACTGGACCCCACCGAGCTCGCCACCCGCTTCGACGCCCTCGATCCGGGGTTGGAACTGCGTCTGCGCCCCTTCCTCGCCGCCGCGCAGCGGGCGTTGGACGCACTGGGGTGCGAGGTGGTGCTGCGCTCGTTCGAGCCGTCGAGCATGGCCGCCACCTATCTGGTGGACCGGGATGCCGCGCTGCGCGGCGACCTGCAACGCACCCGGGAGACGGCCGACCCGCTGTGGGCGGACGTGCTCGACGCCCTCGACCGGGGTGCCCACGACGTGCGGCCCCAGCTGGTGCTCAACTACCGCAACCCGCTGGTACGCCGGCTCACGCTGCTCGCGGCGCCCGAACTCGTCGGAGTCGCGGTCGAGGCGCTCTACGGTCAGGCGTTGCTGCTGGGCTACCACCCGATCCGCCCGGCCGACGCGGCGCTGCTCAACCGGTCTTTCCTCGGCCTGCTGGAGCGGGCGATTCCCGACGCACCACCCACCCCCTGACCATCCCCTGTGGACTGTCCTGTGTGGACCGCCTGCGCGGGGGAGACCGTCCGCCCACCCGTCGAGGAGCCAGCGTGAGCTACACCGAGGATCAGCTCTGGCAACTGCTGGAGCAGGCGTCCGCCATGCCCTATGGCCCGGGCCAGATCGCCCTGGTGGAACAGGTCGTGGGGCACGCCGACGCGCAGAGCCTGCACCAGCTCGCCTTTACCGCCCGCATGCAGGCGACCACGGCCTACGTCTACGGTGGCGAGCCCTCCCGCGCGGTGGTGACCTTCGCCTGGTGCATCACCGAGTTCGACCGCGATCCGATGACCTACCGGGGGCATCAGCGCACCCTGCTGTGGCACTTCAAATACACCATCAGCGCCCTGCTGCGCGTGCCCGACGTGCCGTTGGAACGCATCCACGCGGTGCTCGACGACATGCAGCGCCGCTGGCAGGAGACCGGGCACACCCTGCACGCGGTCTACGCGTACCGCCACCACGTGGCCCGGCACGTGGGCGACGTCGCCGCCGCCGAGCAGTACTTCGGCCTGTGGAACGCCGAGCCCCGCGACGACCTGTCCGACTGCGCCGGCTGCGACCCGACGTCCAAGGCGGTCTGGCTGGCTGAGCAGGGGCGCGACGAGCAGGCGGTGGCGCTGGCCGAGCCGGTGCTGGGCGGCCGGCTCACCTGCACCGAGCAACCACAGAGCATCCTGACCGCGATCATGACGCCGTACCTGCGCACCGGTCGGCTCGACGAGGCCCGCGACGCCCACCGCCGTGCCTACCGGCTGCATCGGCCGCACCTCGCCGACCTGGCCGAGATCGCCGACCACATCGAGTTCTGCGCCCGCACCGGCAACGAGGCCAGGGCCGTGGAGATGCTGGAGCGCCACCTCGGCTGGCTCGACCGGGCCCCGTCACCGTGGGCGGCCATGCGCTTCGCGGCGGCCGGTGCCCTGGCGCTGCGCTCGGCGCTGGCGCTGGAACCCGGCGAGTTGACCGTGTACCGGCCCGGGCACGGCGAGCGTCCCGCAGCTCGGGTCGGGGCCGCCGACCTGGCTCAGGAACTCGCCGGCCAGGCGGAGGATGTGGCGGCACGATTCGATGCCCGCAACGGCACCGACCGCGTCGGCACCCTCGTCCGCCAGTTCCTGGCGCCGGGTGCCTGGGCCGCCCATCTGCCGCTCTCGCCGACCGCCCGACGTACGTCCACTCAGGACAAAGCTGCCCGTACGGTCGAGCCGACCGGCGACCGGCCCACTCCGGCGACGGTGCAGGCGCCACCCGCCCCCGAGCCGGTGCCGGCGACGGCCGGCCCGGACGAGCTGCTCGACCTGATCGAGGAGTGCTTCGACGCCGACCAGGACGAGCGGGCGGCGGCCGGCTTGGCGGCCTTCCGGGAACGGTACGACGGGATCGAGTTGTCGGCCGCCCACCAGGCGCGGCTGCTCGACCTGGGTGCCTCGCGACAGGCCAACGACGAGGAGTACGCCCAGGCGGCACAGTCCTGGCACGCCGCTGCCGATGCCTACGCGGCCCTCGGCGAGGAGGAGCGGCGACAGGCCGCGCTCTCCCGGGCCGGCGCCGCCGCGTGGCACGCGGGGGAGCGGGAGCAGGGCGTGGCGCTGATGACGGCCGCGGCCGACTGGCTGCGCGAGCACGGCCAACCCCGCGCCCGGCTGGCGGCGGCGGGGCGTCTGGCCGGCTGCCACCTCAGCACCGGTGACCCCGCCGCCGCGCTGGCGACACTGGAGAGCGTGGCCGGCGTGGTGGCCGAGGCACCGCCGCGCAGCGCGGCCCGCTTCGCCGTCATGCGTCTGATCACGCTCGTCGAAGGCGGCCAGATCGACGAGGCGCTGGCCCAGGGCGAGCAGGTGATCGCCGCGACCGAGACGGCGAAGCTGCCCACCGAAACGTCGCGCGCGCACACCGCCCTGGCGCGGGCACTGCAGGACCGCGGCGATCTCCACGGCGCGGCCGACCGCCTTTCGGCAGCGATCACGCTCCTGCCCGACGGGCTGGCGCGGGCCGGGCTGACCCTCGTGCGGGCCAATATCCTCGCCCGCACCGAACGCGCCGCCGAGGCGATCGACCCCCTCGTCGACGCGGTCGCGGAGAGCGTGGCGCGGGGCGACCACGAGCACGCCACCCACCTGCGGCACAGCCTCGCGATCGCCTATCTCAACAGCGATCGGGTGCTCGACGCGGCCGAGGTCGCCGAGGAGGCGCTGGCCAGCCTGACCCACGACGAGTCGCCCACCGACGGCGCCGACGCTTCCGCGCCGCTGGATGCGGTGTTGTCGGTGCGGAGTCTGCTCTCGGCCATCTACCGGCGGCTCGACCAGCCGGCCGAGGCGGCCGCCCAGCTGCGCGCGATGGGCGAGTTGCTGCGGGCGGCGGGCCAGGACACGGAGGCCGGCCGCTGCGCCGAGGAGGCCGGCGACATCCTCGACCGGGCCAACCGCGACGCGGATGCCGCCGGCGCCTATCTGGTCGCCGCGGAGGCGTTTGCCCGAGCCGGTTCCGTCTTCGACGAACTGCGCAACCGCCGCCAGCACGCCCTGTCTCTGCACTGGGCCTTCGGACCCGCCCGGGGCCTGGCCGCGCTGCCGGCTGCCGAGGTCCTGCTTGAGCGCCTCGACGAAGGCCCGGCCGCGCGCTGGGAGCGGGCCCGGCTCGGCTACGACGAGGCCCGCATGCGCTGGGCCGCCGGCGATGCGGCACGCCGCCAGGCGGAGCAGGCCGGCGGCGAGCCCGACGGCGGCGCGGAACTGAACACCGCCGCCCAGTTGGCCGCGCAGGCCGCCCTCGACTGGGACGCGATCGGCGAAGCCGGCCCCGCGAGCCACGCCTGGCTGCTCTCGGCACAGATCCTGCTCAGCGCCGCTCGCGCCGACGCGGCCGTTGCGGCAGCCCGGCAAGCGCTGCGCCTGCTGCCCGATCCCCAGCAGCGTCCCCGTTTCGTCGGGGTGCTCGACGCCGCGCTGCGGGCGAACGGGGAGACGGCGCAGGCCGATGCGATCTGGGCGGAGTACGGCCTCACCCGACCGTCCACAGAGGACTGACCGGGCGGGAATCCCCGACGGCTGAAGGAGATCAGGCGGTGGGCACCGGGACGCCCAGGCCGTCGACCACCCGCGCCGCGGGCAGGTCGGCCAGCAGGGCGCCCGGCAGCACCACCTTGCTGGCGCGGATGCCCGACCCGACGACGACGGGACCGGCGGCCACGACGGCGGCGTCGACGAACACCGGCCACGGCTCGGGCAGGCCGAGCGGGGTGATGCCGCCATACTCCATGCCGGTCAACTCGACCGCCTCGGCCATCGGTGCGAAGCTCGCCTTGCGCACGTCGAGGAGCTTGCGGGCGACGGTGTTGACGTCGGCGCGCGTGGTGGCGAGCACGACACAGGCGGCGTAACGGGTCACGCCGTCACGCTTTCCTGAGATGACGACACAGTTGGCCGACTCGGCCAAACCGACGCCGTACGCGTCGCAGAATGCCGCCGTGTCGGCCAGCGACGGGTCGATCGGGGCGACGAGAACCTGGCCGGCCGGTGCCCACTGGCGCAGGAAGGCGTGGACCGGTCCGGCGAGCAGATCAGGGTGGTCGGTCGCCACCCGGGTGTCGAGCTTGCCCAGCACCGGCCCATCCTGACACAACGGGCGACGCGGGTTCGCCACCACGTCAGGACGGACAGGGCAGGGCAAACCACCCTTGGTGGAGGCCCACTGTGACCCGGCGCATACCAAGGTTCCCCTTGCCATTGATGGCAAGATAGGGGGCTCATAAGGTGAGCGGGTAACGCCATGGTGGCGAACGGTGAGGGGTGATCGCACTGCAGCCCGACGTTCTGCCGAGGTCCTGGTCGGCGCCGCCACGTCTGGTCGGCCGGACCGAGTTGCTGGCCTCCGTCGAGGCGACGCTGGCGAGCGGGGGCAGCATCGTGCTCACCGGCAGCAGTGGCATCGGCAAGAGCGCCATCATGGACGTGATCGGCGCCCGGGCGCTGCAACGCGGCGAGCGGGTGCTGCGGATGTCCGGGGTGGAGACCGACCGCTGGATCCCCTTCACGGGCCTGGTCGAGCTGCTCGGCCAGATCCCGGAGGAGTTCGTCGACGAACTGCCCGAGCCCCAACGCGCTGCCGTCAACGAGGTGTTGCTGCGGGGGCGGTCGACCGAGTCGGGACAGCAGGCCCGGCTCGCGCGGCGGCTGGCCTGGCACGGCCTGCTGGAACGGTGCGCCGAGGTCAGCCCGGTCCTGATACTTATCGATGATGCTCAGTGGGTCGACGGGGCGTCGGCCGACGTCATCGCCTTCGCCTCCCGCCGCGCCACCAGCCGGCGGGTGCGGGCGGTGATCGCCGAACGCTGGCCCGACCGCGAGGACGACAGCAAGCCGGAGCTCACCGAGGACGAGGACTCGGCCGACAACGACCTCGACTCGCGCAGCTGGCGCATCGCGCTGCGGGGCCGTCATCGGGCGGTGGCACTGGCACCGGCGCCGGTGACGGAGTTGGCCGTGCCACCGCTGGGACCCGCCGACCTCGCCGAACTGCTCGACCTGTACGGCTTGTCGGCCCGGGCCGCGAGCAAGCTGCACGCGGACTCCGGCGGCAACCCCTACCTGGCGCTCGCCCTCGCCGGCGCCTTCGCCGACAACGCCTCCGCCGTGTGGCGCCCGGCCCCGCTGCCGCAACGCATCCACGCGCTGCTGCAGGACCGCGTCCAGGCGTTGCCGGTCGAGGTGCGCGAGACGCTGCTCACCGCGGCGCTGGCCACCCGCCCCACCGTCGAGCTGCTGGCCCGCGCCGGGCGGGTCGACGCCGACCACGACATCCGACTCGCCGCCGCGGCGGGCCTGCTCGTCACCGACGGCAGCCAGATCCGCTTCACCCCGCCCGCCGTGGCCACCGTGGTCGCCGAGTCGGTCACCGCCGCCCACCGCTCGGCCGTCCACCTAGGACTGTCCACTGTGGTCACCGACGCGGTGGAACGGGCGCGGCACCGGGCGCTCGCCGCCACCGACCCCGACGCGGAGGTAGCGCGCTCCATCGTGACCGCGGCGGAGAACGCCCGCCGGCGAGGGGCGCGCGGCCTGGCCGCCGAACTCTACCTGCTCGCCGCGGATCGCACGCCGCCGGAACTCGACGCCGAACGGTTGGAGTGGCTGGTCTCGGCGGCCGAACTGGGCGCCGCCGCGTCCCGCCCGGAGATCGTCAACCGCGCGGCCGACGCGGTCCTGGAAGCGGACTCGTCGCCGGCGCACCGGGTGCGCGTGCGGATCGCGCTGATCGACCTCTCCTCACAGGCGATCGCGGAGATGGACGAGATGTTCGCCGCCGCGATGGCCGATGCCAACGGCGATCCGGCACTCATGGCACCGCTGTACTTCCGGCTGGCCTGGCAGGCCGTCATCGAGGGCCATCCGATGCGCAGCGAGGCGGACGCCGACAAGGCGGTGAGCCTGGCCCGCTCGGTCGGCGACACCACCACCGAGGCCCTGGCCCTGGCGGTGAAGGCACAGGTGGCGCGCGTGCTCGGCCGGGGCGACTACCTCACCCCGCTCACCGAGGCACTGGCGCTGCCGCAGCCCGAGCTGGACGGCTGGCTCAACATGACGCCCCGCTTCCAGGCCGTACGGTTTGCGATCTTCGACGACCGCCTGGAGGAGGCGCGCGACGAGCTGTTCCGCATGCTCGCGCTCGTCGAGCGGGGCGAGGGCGAGGAACTCGTCAGCGTGTTACGCAGCCTGGCCGAGGTCTCGGCCATCGCCGGCCGCTGCCGCGACGCGCTCGACTTCGCCGGCCGGGCCATCCGGGTCTCGCAGGAGGCGGGCCTGTCACCCGGCCCGGTCTGGTACATCCGCGCGGTCGCCGAACTCGCCGGCGGCAGTCTCACCCGGGCCATGGCCTACGCCGAGCGCGGCGCCCGCGCCTCCGAGCAGGAGCAGGACTCGATCTACGTCGGCCGCAGCCTGCACGCCATCGGCCAGGTGCGGCTGCGCTCCGGCGACGCGCGCGGTGGCGTCGAGGTGATGCGGCGGGTCCGGGCGCTGGAGGCGAAGCAGGGCCTCGCCGAGCCCACCATGCTGCGCTGGCACTCCGATCTCGCCACGGGTCTGGTGGCCATCGGCGAGCTGGACGAGGCGGAGGAGACCATCCGCTCCGCCCGCGAGGCGCTGCACAACCGCATCCACAACGCCGCCGTCAACGCCCGCCTCGACCGGGCCGCCGCCCTGCTGCACGCCGAACGCGGGGAGTCGGACGAGGGCACCGCGCTGCTGGCCAACGCGATCAAGACGTTCGAGGAGCTGGGCCAGCCGATCGAGCAGGGCCACACGCTGCTGGTGCTGAGCCAGATCGAGCGCCGGCGCCGCCGCTACGCCGCGGCCCGCGCCGCCGCCACCGAGGCCCTGACCATCCTGACCCGCATCGGCGCCAAGCCGTGGACGGAGCAGGCGGTCCGCACGCTGGCCTGGATCGACGGCAACTCCCCGGACCTGCCCACCGTGGTGAAGGAGCCCACCGGGGCGCTGTCCACCCTGACCGCCACCGAGTCGCGCATCGCCACGATGGTGCGCGAGGGCGCGAGCAACCGGGAGATCGCCACCCGGATGTTCCTCAGCGTCAAGACCGTCGAGGCGACGCTGACCCGCATCTACCGCAAGCTCGGCGTCCGCTCCCGCACCCAGCTGAGTTCGCGCCTGGGGGAGTAGCTCTTCTCGTTCGTGGGCGCACGGACCTGGCAGCGAGGGCCCCCTGGGCCCGAGCGGTCTCCCCGGGAGGGCCGGCGGCCGACCCGGCACACGCTGGGCAAAGAACTCCCGTACGGACGGCGACCTTGTGGCCTGGCCGGATGGTTCGCGTCGCTTCCGCACCCCGACCGCCGTCGCGTGGGCCACGATGGCGCAGGACCACAGTCACGGGGGAACGTCACGGGAGACTCGCATGGCGACTCGGCACACGGACGAAGCGGACCTGCACCGGGCTCGCGCGGCCGCGAAGGAGTGCGAACAGGTGGCTGGGCAGCTCGCGGACTTCGCCGATCGCCTGTCCGCCGCGGTCACCCCCGCCGATCTGCTGGAGTTCGACGAACTGGTGGCCCGGGAGGCGACGGCCATGTCCCGGCGGGTCGAGGCCTTCCAGCGTCTCGGCCTCAGCGTGGGCAGCCTCGACGCCACCGGCTCCGCCGACGCCGCATAGCCCCACCGCGCCGAGCCCCACCCCACCGCGCCGACGAAAGTCCGCAATCACGGTGTCGGATCGGTCGTGGTGCTTCGTCGGCGCCGCAGGATCGCGGCGACCTTGACAGCCACCAGTACGGCGCCGATGACAGCGGCGGACAGCCCCAGCCGCCACTGGGTGTAGCCGCGGTGCGGGTAGCCGGCAGGCACGACCTCCAGCCGCGACAGCAGACCCGACGCCGCGACGACCCGGTACACGTCGCAGGTGCTCATGAAGTACTCGCACCGGTGATGCTCGTCGAACACCGCCACCTGGGAAGATCACGCTGGAGACCTACGTCGGGTACTGGCCACGTCGCCAGCAGGCGCGAGGGTTGGTCGGAGGTGCGTTGCGGGCGGCCGACATTCGGCCTCGTGAACCAACCGACCAACCAAGATCCATCCCCACGTGTCGTGAGGATGTACTCGATGATCAAGGAGAGGGCGTTCTGCCTGGTGATGGCGGGTGAAGGGTGGAGCCGAGGGGACTTGAACCCCTAACCCCCGCCTTGCAAAGGCGGTGCTCTGCCAGTTGAGCTACGACCCCTGGCTGGCGCCGACGGGCGGCGAAGCCTAGCGCAGGTCGGGCGCGGTGGTGGCCTCGTGCCAGAGAGCCCGCTCTTCGCTGGCGTCCTTGACCTTCTTGGCGATGTAGACCGCAGCGCCCACCAGGCCCGCGATCACGAGAAGCTTCTTCCACATGGCGGACACCCTGCCTTGTCGACGGTGCGGTGGAACGGATCTTCGGAGTGGGGCTAGATGGAATCGAACCATCGACCTCAGAGTTATCAGCTCTGCGCTCTAACCGACTGAGCTATAGCCCCGCGCGCGAGGGACAACGTTACCCCATGCGCTACGGCCGCTGCGACCGGGTATCCCCTGTCGTGGCTGCCGACCGGTCCCCGACGCCGACCCGGAGGAGCCGGCGCCCGGAGACCGGCTACTCCTTCTCGGACAAGGTCAGCTCGATGCCCCCGACGAGGTCGGCGCAGACGTTGTAGACGAAGGCCGACAGGGTGGCCAGCGCGGTGAACAGCACCATGTTGACCGCGCCGAGCAGCACCGCCGTGCCGATGACGCCCTTGGCCGTCACGCGGAACGGAGCGGCGTCTCCCGCCGACTGACCGATGATCTCGCCCGCCGCGTTGTTGATGCTGTCGAAGACGCCCATGGCATCCAGCGCCAGGTAGAGCACCGAGGTCGCGACGATCGCCACCACGAACAGCACAAGCGAGACCGCGAACGAGAACTTCATGACCGACCACGGGTCGATGCGCTTGAGGTGCAGCCGCGCCCGACGCGGGCCGCGGGAGGCGGCGCCGGCGACCGTGGCCCGGGCCGTACGGAACGAGTCGGTGACCCGGGCCGCACCCACCGCCGCCGCGCTGGTGACGGCACGACCGGCGGCACTGGCGGCACCCGCCGCACCTGGCCGCCCGGCACCGGGCTTGACCGGCGCGCTGCTCGGCACCACCGTGGCCCGACCGACCGGAGCCGTGGGCGTGGCCGCCGTACGGGTCTTGCCGCCCGCGGACGCGGCGCGAACCGTCGGCTCGGCGGGCGTCGTCCCGCGCGTCGCGGCGCCTGTCGCGGTCGGGGGCTCCTTGCCGGCTGAGAGCCGGGTGGTCGCCTCGGCGGCCGGGGGAGCGGAGTCCGTACCGGCGGGTTTCTCCGCTCCAGCAACCGGGGCCGGGCCGTTGGCGGCACGACCCCGACGGGCATTGTTTGACGAGTCCACGGCTGCCTCGGAATCCGCTGCGGCGGCCGACTCGGTCGAGCCACCCTGCTTCTCAGGCGCGTCGGTTCCCGAACGGGCGCCGCCCTGAGAGGGATCGGTCGTCGCCCCGGCGGTACCCGACTTCGCTTGCGTTTCCGTCATCGACCAATCCTGTTCGTAGGGGTGTGCCCTGCTGTCGTTGGGTGTGCGCCCTCTGCCCTGGGCCGACCCGGTCGCGCCGTTGTCCCTCGCAGCCGGGGCTACTCGGTGGTGGTTTCGGTTTCGTCGGGCTCGTCCGCGTTGCGGGCGATGGCTACCAGGGTCACGCCCTCGGGCAGCTCCATCAGCTTGACCCCCATTGTGTTCCGGTCCCGCGTCCGCCGTACGGGCTTCACGGGAGTGCGGATAACACCACCGTTGGAGGTGATCGCGAAGAGCTCGTCATCTGGACTGATCACCACAGCGCCGACGAGTCCTCCCCGTCGCTGCGTGATCTTAGCGGTGAGGACGCCCTTTCCGCCGCGCCCCTGCACCGGATACTCCTCGATCGGCGTGCGCTTGGCGTAGCCGCCGTCGGTGGCAACCAGTACGTCCATGCCGTCCCGGACCACCTCCATGGCCAACAGTTCGTCGTCCTCGCTGAACCGCATCCCTTGCACACCACTGGTGGCCCGCCCCATCGGTCGCAGGGCGGTGTCGTCGCCCTTGAACCGGATGGCCTGCGCCCGCTTGCTGACCAGCAGCAGATCGTCCTCGGAGCTGATCAGCGCCGCACCCACCAGTTCGTCATCTTCCCGCAGATTGATGGCGACGATGCCCCCGCTGCGGTTGGAGTCGAACTCCGTCAGTGACGTCTTCTTGACAAGACCGTTCTTCGTGGCGAGGACGAGATAGGGCGAAACCTCGTAGTTCGGGATCTGGATGACCTGGGCGATGTGCTCGTCCGGCTGGAACGCCAGCAGGTTGGCCACGTGCTGGCCGCGCGCGACCCGACTCGCCTCCGGCAGCTCGTAGGCCTTCGCCCGGTAGACCCGGCCCTTGTTGGTGAAGAACAGGATCCAGTCATGGGTGGAGCAGACGAAGAAGTGGCTGACGATGTCGTCCTGGCGTAGCGCGGCTCCCGAGACGCCCTTGCCACCCCGGCGCTGCGAACGGTAGAGGTCGGTCTTGGTGCGCTTGGCGTAGCCGGTGCGCGTGATGGTGACGACCACGCTCTCGCGCGCGATCAGGTCCTCGACCGAGACCTCGCCGTCGAACGGGATGATCCGCGTCCGGCGGTCGTCGCCCCAGCGCGCCACGATCTCGCCGAGCTCCTCCGACACGATCTTGCGCTGCCGCTCCGGCTTGGCCAGGATGTCGCGCAGGTCGGCGATCTCCAGTTCGATCTTGGCAAGTTCGTCGATGATCTTCTGGCGCTCCAGCGCGGCCAGGCGCCGCAGCTGCATGTCGAGGATCGCGGTGGCCTGCACCTCGTCGATCTCCAGCAGCTGCATGAGGCCGGTCCGTGCCTCCTCGACCGTCGGCGAGCGCCGGATCAGGGCGATCACCTCGTCGAGCATGTCCAGCGCCTTGACCAGACCGCGCAGGATGTGCGCCCGCTCCTCGGCCTTGCGCAACCGGTACTGCGTGCGCCGGTAGATGACCTCGATCTGGTGGTCCACGTAGTGGCGCACGAACTGCGCCAGGTTGAGCGTGCGCGGCACCCCGTCGACCAGCGCCAGCATGTTGGCGCCGAACGTCTCCTGCAGTTGCGTGTGCTTGTAGAGGTTGTTGAGCACCACCTTGGCGACGGCGTCCCGCTTGAGCACCAGCACCAACCGCATGCCGGTACGGCCGCTGGACTCGTCCCGGATGTCGGCGATGCCGACGAGCTTGCCCTCGCGGATCAGCTCGGCGCAGCGCTCGGCGAGGTTGTCCGGGTTCACCTGGTACGGCAACTCGCTGACCACGAGGCAGGTGCGCCCGCGACGGTCCTCCTCCACGTCGACCACGGCCCGCATGCGGATCGCGCCCCGGCCGGTGCGGTACGCCTCCTCGATCGCGGCGGTGCCGGCGATGAGCGCGCCGGTGGGGAAGTCCGGACCCTTGACGATCTTGATCAGTTCGTCGAGGGTGGTCGCCTCGTCCGCGTCCGGGTGCTCCAGCACCCACTGCACCGCCGCCGCGATCTCGCGCAGGTTGTGCGGTGGGATCTTCGTGGCGAAGCCCACCGCGATGCCGTCGCTGCCGTTGACCAGCAGGTTGGGGAACCGGGCCGGCAGGATCGCCGGCTCCGTGGTGCGGCCGTCGTAGTTGGGGCCGAAGTCGACGGTGTCCTCGTCGATGTCGCGCAGCATCTCCATGGCCAGCGGCGTCAGCCGGGCCTCGGTGTAGCGCATGGCCGCGGCCGGGTCGTTGCCCGGCGAGCCGAAGTTGCCGTTGCCGTCGATCAGCGGGTAGCGCAGCGACCACGGCTGCGCCATCCGGACCAGGGTGTCGTAGATCGCCGAGTCGCCGTGCGGGTGGTAGTTACCCATCACGTCACCGACGATGCGGGCGCACTTGACGTAGCCCCGGTCCGGCCGGAAGCCGGCGTCGAACATCGCGTACAGGATCTTGCGGTGGACCGGCTTGAGGCCGTCACGCACGTCCGGCAGCGCCCGGCCCACGATCACGCTCATCGCGTAGTCGAGGTAGGAACGCTGCATCTCCACGTCGAGGCCGACCGGCTCGATCCGGCCGGCGTTGGCGATCGGCGGCGCGGGCTCGTCCGGCGCTGCCTCGTCTGGCAGCTCGTCGTTGGCGTTCGGGTCGTCGGGCTCGGTCACGGGTCACCCTCATCGTTGGTCGCGGCACTTCTGGTCAGCCGCGTGCGGCACATTTGTTCGTGCTCCGGGGACCAGCGTCACGAGGTCTCCGGAGCCTGTGGATAACACTGTGGACATGTGGACAACGACCGTGAACGGTCGGACACGCGACTGTTCACGTGGTCAGATGTCCAGGAAACGCACATCCTTCGCATTGCGCTGGATAAAGGACCGACGCGCCTCGACGTCCTCGCCCATCAGGACGCTGAACAACTCGTCCGCCGTCGCGGCGTCGTCCAACGAGACCTGGCGCAGAATGCGCGTGGCCGGGTTCATCGTGGTCTCCCAGAGCTCCGGGTAGTTCATCTCGCCGAGACCCTTGAACCGCTGGATGTCGTCCGGTCGCGCGTTGGGCCGCTTCTCCTGGCGCAGCGCGATGATGCCGTCGCGCTCCCGGTCGGAGTAGGCGTACTGGTGGTCATCGCCGCGCTTGTTCCACTTGATCTTGTACAGCGGCGGGGACGCCAGGTAGACGTGCCCCAGCTCCACCAGCGGGCGCATGAACCGGAACAGCAGCGTCAGCAGCAGCGTCTGGATGTGCTGGCCGTCCACGTCGGCGTCGGCCATCAGGATGATCTTGTGGTAACGCAGCTTCTGGATGTCGAAGTCGTCGTGGATGCCGGTGCCCAGCGCGGTGATCAGCGCCTGGACCTCGGTGTTCTTCAGCACCCGGTCGATGCGCGCCTTCTCGACGTTGAGGATCTTGCCGCGGATCGGCAGGATCGCCTGAATCCGCGGGTCCCGGCCCTGTTTGGCCGAACCGCCCGCGGAGTCACCCTCGACGATGAACAGCTCACACAGGCGCGGGTCGTTGGACTGGCAGTCGGCGAGCTTGCCGGGCATCGAACCCGACTCCAGCAGCGACTTGCGCCGGGCCAGCTGACGAGCCTGCGCCGCGGCCTTGCGCGCCCGGGCAGCCTGGCCCGCCTTGCCGATGATCGTCTTCGCCTCGGCGGGGTTGCGCTCGAACCAGTCGGCCAGCCACTCGTTGCAGACCTTCTGCACGAAGCTCTTCATCGCCGTGTTGCCGAGCTTCGTCTTCGTCTGACCCTCGAACTGCGGGTTGGTGAGCTTCACCGAGACGATCGCGGCCAGACCTTCGCGGATGTCCTCGCCCTGCAGCTTCTCGTCGCCCTTGAGGATCTTCTTCTCGGCGCCGTACTTGTTCACCACGCTGGTGAGCGCCGTACGGAAGCCCTCCTCGTGGGTGCCGCCCTCGTGCGTGTTGATCATGTTCGCGAAGGTGTAGACGCTCTCGCCGTACGACTCGTTCCACTGCATCGCGATCTCGACCGCCATGCCGTCGTCCTCGGCCTGGAACTCGACCACGGACTTGTGGATCGGCGTCTTGGTCTGGTTGATGTGCCGGACGAAGTCGGCGATGCCGCCCTTGTAGTGGAAGGTCACCTCCTTGCGGTCCTCCGCGGCGGCCGCCTCGTCGGTGACCCGCTCGTCCCGCAGGGTGATGGCCAGGCCACGGGCCAGGAACGCGGTCTCCTGCAACCGTCGGTAGATCGTCTGGTAGTCGAAGTCCAGCGTCTCGAAGATCGCCGGGTCAGGCCAGAACGACACCGTGGTGCCGACCTTGCGCGTCGCGCTGCCCTTCTCGAGGGGACCGACGGGCTTGGCGCCGACGAACTGCTGGCGCCACACGTACCCGTCGCGGGACACCTCGACCTCGACCTTGGTCGACAGCGCGTTGACCACGGAGACGCCGACACCGTGCAGGCCGCCGGAGACCGCGTACGCCTTGCCGTCGAACTTGCCGCCGGCGTGCAGCA
>Ga0164243_10003899_pt1 | contig 23626 bp, 23 predicted proteins | sample OricompcompostOP_FD_108781 | JGI IMG/M metagenome (GOLD analysis project Ga0164243, IMG submission 108781) | Organic Plus compost microbial communities from Emeryville, California, USA - Original compost - Organic plus compost (OP) | ecosystem: Engineered > Solid waste > Mixed feedstock >...
CGGCCGATGTAGGTCGCCGGGTCGGGCGAGGTGCGGCGCTGGTAGATCGCGTCGAGCACCTCCGAGCCGGCCGTCTCGGCGAGCAGCGCGAGCTCGGCCATGGCGTTCTCGATGTCCGCGAGCGTGCCCTCGGTCCACACGCCGACGAGGACCACCCGCTCCAGGCGGAGCTGGCGGTACTCGACCTCGGTGATGTCCTCGAGCTCGGTGCGCAGGCCGGCGACGCGGCGCAGCTCGTGGCGCTCGACCAGGTCGAGGTCGCCGGTGGTCAGGTCCTCGGGATCGGCCGCGTCGGCGTAGCCGGACTCGAAGTCGTCGAGCTCGGTCTCGGGGTCGTCCCAGCCCTCGGTGGCGCGCAGCGCGGCGGCGAGGGAGAAGTCTTCGGTGTGATTCGTCATAGGCGTCGTCCAGCGTAACGACGCGAGCGCGCAGATGCTTCCCGATTAACGTCGCCGATCACCCGGATGCCCGCGGGCGAGGCCATAGCGAGCACGGGGGTTGCGTCGTTGGCGGGGCGTGCGTGCTCTACGACCGGGGGGCGAGAGCAGGACGTTCGTACTGATCGCCGTCGCCTCCGTCATCGTCATCGTCGGCAGCTTCCTCTTCCTGCGGCCCGAGTCGCCGGACAGCGCGATCGACCCCGAGGCCCGGGAGCGGGCGGCGGAGTCGAGCCCGACCGCCGCGCCCTCCCCCGACGCGTCCACCGCCGCGACGGCGCAGCCGTCGGCCGCGGAGAGCGGGCTGTTCGCGGGGCACACCGGCGGCCTCGGCGTACCTCCGGGGCTGCAGGGCGCCGGGGACTACTCGCAGCTGCCCAAGCACACCCTGACGGTGCACATGTCGACCAAGGGCGTGCTCGGCACGGTCGCCTGGATCATCCCGACGAGCGTGGAGAACCACGAGGGCACCACGGTCGTGCGCGGTGGCAGCTGGTCGCTGACGACCACGGTCTACGGCAACCCCAACTACGCGGTCGTCTTCGCCCAGCAGGGCCGGGTCGAGGAGCCGGTGACCTGCACGATCACGGTCGACGGCAAGGTGACCGAGCGGCGCTCGACGAAGGGGGCCTACAGCGCGATGTGGTGCGAGGGCTGAGCGCCCCCGCACCACATCGGTCGTTCCTCGTCCCGTAGGACGGCCGCGGACTACTTCGGGGGCATCCGGATGCCGCCGTCGACGCGGACCACCTCGCCGTTCATGTAGGAGTTGGTGAGGCACTCCAGCACCATGCTGGCGAGCTCGTCCGGGACGCCGAGGCGCTTGGGGAACAGGACGCTCTCGCCGAGCTTGGCCTTGAACGCCTCCGCCTGCTCGCCCTCGCCGTAGATCGGGGTGTCGATGAGGCCGGGCGCGACGGTGTTGAGGCGGATGCCGGCGGCCGCGAGGTCGCGGGCGACGGGGAGCGTCATGCCGACGACGCCGCCCTTGGAGGCGGAGTACGACGCCTGCCCGATCTGGCCGTCGAACGCGGCAACGCTGGCGAGGTTGACGATGGCGCCGCGGCAGCCGTCGGCGTCGGGCTCGTTCTGGCTCATCACGGTCGCGGCCTGGCGCACGACGTCGAAGGTGCCGATCAGGTTGATCGCGATGACCTTGGTGAACGCCTCCAGCGAGTGGGCCGACTCCAGCTGGCCGTCGCGGCCGATCGTGCGCTGGGCCCAGCCGATGCCCGCGGAGTTGACGGCCGCGCGCAGCGGAGCGATGTCGGCGGCCGCCTTGACCGCGGCGCCGATCTGCTCGGTGTCGGTCACGTCGACGTGCGCGAAGACGCCCTTGATCTCGGCGGCGAGGGCCTCGCCCTTGTCGGCCTGCAGGTCGGCGACGACGACGGTCGCGCCGCGGGCGGCGAGCTGGCGGGCGACGGCGGCGCCGATGCCCGAGGCGGCGCCGGTGACGATGGCGGAGGATCCGTTGAGTTCCATGGTCGGGAGCATAGGGCGAGCCCGCTCACCCTGACACCAGAGGTGTCACGGTGACCCGCCGGGCGCGGGAGGCCCCGCCCCGGACTCAGAGCGCGGTGCGGCCCTCGGCCACGACGACGGCCGGACCGGTCATCTCGATCCGGTCGTCGGCGGTCCACACGATCCGCAGGGTCCCGCCCGGCAGGTCGACGCGGTAGGTCGTGCCGCGGGCCGCCCTGTCGGCCAGCGCGGTCGCGACCATCACGGCGCAGGCGCCGGTGCCGCACGAGCGGGTCTCCCCGGAGCCGCGCTCGTGGACCCGCATCGCGACGTGCGCGGGGCCGCGGCGTACGACGAACTCCACGTTGACCCCCTCGGGATAGACCTCCGGGTCGTGGACGGGCGGCTCGAGCAGCGGCCCCAGATCGGCCAACTCGACCGGGCCGACCGGGTCGGCCGGGTCGGCCGGGTCGGCCGGGTCGGCCGAGTCGTCGAGGAACGCCACGGCGTGCGGGTTGCCCATGTCGACGTGGAGCGCCGGCCAGGACCGGTCGCCGACGGCGACCTTGGTCTCGCCGAGGACGGCGGGGGTGCCCATGTCGACGGTGATCTCGCCGTCGGCGGTGCCGCCGGCGAAGGTGAGCACCTTGACGCCGGCGCGGGTCGCCACCGGCACCGGCGCGCTCGTGTCGACGAGACCCTGCGTGGCGAGGTGGCGACCGAAGACGCGCACCCCGTTGCCGCACATCTGCGACATCGATCCGTCGGCGTTGCGGTAGTCCATGAACCACTCCGCGTCCTGACCGGCCGCCGCCTGTCCCGCCGCGGCCGTGCGGACGACGCGCAGCACGCCGTCGCCGCCGATCCCGGCGCGCCGGTCGCACAGCGCGCGGACGCGCTCGGCGCTCAGCTCGCCGTGGACGCTGCCGTCGGGGTCGGGCAGCAGGACGAAGTCGTTCTCCGTGCCGTGGCCCTTGAGGAAGGGGTACACGTGCCCAGCGTACGGGCCTCGGCGCGATCCCCGGCCGGGCGCCTCGGCGGCAGGGCCGCGCGGGCGGCGTTGACAGCGCGCCGCATCGGATCGACACTCGTCAGTTAGTCAGGCATCCTGACTATCTCGAACCCAGAGGAGGAGTCATGACGATGCACAGGCGGGTGGCGCTGGCGGTGCTCTCGGCCCTAGTGGCGTCCTTCGCGCTGACGGTCCCCGGTGCCGAAGCGCCACCACCAGCGCCGTGCCGCTGGCCGCGACCCCGAGCACGCCGCGCGAGCTGACCCTGCACGCCGGCTGGGATCCGCACACCCCGCCGGGCGCACCGATGGTCTGGCGGATCCAGCTCGCCTGGTCGCCGCCGGACGCGGGCTTGCCCATCACCGGCTATCGCGTCGAATGGGCACCCTCCCCCGGCGGGCCGTGGACCGTGCTCACGGTGACCACCGGCCACGGCGCGACCGAGGACCTGCCCGACGGCGTGCGCCGCTTCTACCGCGTCAGCGCCAGCAACGCCCACGGCTATGGGCCGGCGGCCACGGCGAGCGCTCCGGGGCATCCGTCGCCACCGCTCGTCACCGGCGCGCAGCCGCGGCCGGGCGGCGTGGAGCTCACCTGGCAGCCGCCGTCGGACGACGGCGGGTCGCCGATCTCCGGCTACGTCATCGAGTTCTACCCGTACGACCCCTGGACCGGAGCACCGACCGACATCACCCGCTGGGTCTACGCCACGAGGACCACGGTGACCGTCGCCGGGCTGCTTCCCGGCGGCTCGTATGCGTTCGCCGTCCGCGCCGGCAACCAGGCCGGCCTGTTCAGCGACGCCGATCCGATCGCTGCCGTCGCGGGCTGGTGACGGGGCCCGGCGACGGATCGCCCCCGGGCCGCTCACCGGGCGTCAGGACACCCGGTCCTCGGCGAGCGGGCCGTCGACGACGTACCGCGCGGTGACGAAGGCGCCATTGCGGGCCGTCTCCTCCAGGCGCAGGTCGAGCCGCCGCGGCAGCAGCGGCCGGCCTGCGCCCAGGACCACCGGTGCGATGGAGACGACGACCTCGTCGAGGAGCCCTGCGTCGGCGAACTGACCGGCGAGGTCGCCGCCGCCGACCACCCAGATGTCCTTGTCGCCCGCGGCGGCACGCAGGTCGTCGTACGCGCCGGTGACGTCGCCCTTGGCGAACCGGACGTCGGCGCCCTCGGGGGTGGGCAGCTCGCGCGAGGTCATCACCCAGGTGGGCTGGCGGTAGTACCAGCTCTCCCCGGTCTCGGCGAGATGCGCGAGCACCCACTCGTAGGTCGTGGAGCCCATGACCAGCGATCCGATGCGCTCGATGAACGCGGCGTAGTTCTGCGGGCCCGCCTCGTCGAGGTCCTGGCGCAGCAGCCAGGCGAGCGAGTCGTCGGGGTCGGCCAGGAAGCCGTCCAGGGTGGTCGCGGTGTAGTAGGTCGTACGGCTCATCAGGCGTCTCCTCGCTCGGTGCGCAGCCACATGATCGGATCCCCGTCGTCGACGTCGACCCCCGCGCTGCGCAGCAGGTGCCGGACGAGCTGTCGCCGATGGGCGGCGTAGGTCAGGACGTGCGCGACGACGCTGCCGAGCTGGAAGCTCTCCGGGGGCTCGCAGAGGGCGTCCACCAGCAGGTCGTCCCACGCGCCGCGGCGGTCGATGTCGCGGACGGCGGCCAGCCACCGCGCCGCCACCCGCTCGTGCCGGGCGATCAGGTCGGCGGCCGTGGGGTCGGCGGGCCGGTCGGGTAGGTCCGCGCCCTCGATGGCCGCCAGCCAGACCTCCTTGGTCGCGACGTGGTGCTCGAGCACCGCCGCGATCGACTCCTCCGGCCCCTCCCAGGCGATGACCTGGTGGCCCGGCAGGCGGACCCTGCGGAACTCCTCGTCGTCGAGCCCCTTGGCGAGGTCGAGCAGCACACGGGTGTCGTCGAGGTCGTGGCGGACCACCTGGTCGGCGAGGGGGTTCATCGCGTGCTCCGTCGTGTGCACCCACAGGCTCGTGGGCGGGTGGAAGTGGATGCCGTTGGGCGCCGGCAGCCAGGTGCTGCGCCGGTCGCTCGCCGCGGACGCGGCCTCGCTCGGCGGATGACCGTAGGCGCGGGTGAACGCACGGCTGAACCCCTCCAGGGACTCATAGCCCGCCTCCCAGGCGGCGTCGGTGACGCTGCTGCCCTGCCGGATCCGCCACGCGGCCCGCTCGAGCATCACCCGGCGCCGCATCGCCACCGGCGCCTCCCCCGCGTCCTTGGCAAGGATCCGGCTGAAGTGGTACGGCGAGGCGAACGCGTCGCCCGCCATCTCGCTCAGGGTCCGGTTGTCCTCGTCGAGAACCGCGTCGAGGAGCTCGCGGAGGCGGTCACGGCCGGTCATGGGACCAGTGTGCTGCGGCCGGCTGGCTCGGTGCTTGACCGTTCTTGCGCATCGGTTGGGTCGGGGTGGGCGGGAGAGTCCGGTCGTGGATCTCAGAACCCGGCCCCGTTCGACCTCCTCGACACCGGGAGTCACCGCTGGAGGAGCACCTCCGGCCCCAGCCACCTGCACGCGATCAGCGCGAGCTCGAGGTCCAGGCGCTCCTCGCCCAGCGGCCTGCCGCGCGCCTCGACAGCCCGGTCGACGCGGTACTTGACGGTGTTCTTGTGCAGGTGCACGCGCGCGGCGGTGGCGACATAGCTCTCCCGCTCCTCGACGAAGGCCAGCAGCGTCTCGCGGAGCCGGGCCGCGCCGGCCGAGTCGACGGCGAGGTCGCCGAGCGCACGGCGCACCAGGAGCCGGGTGGCGGGCAGGTCGCGGGCCAGCAGCGACGCGGCGCGCACGGTCGGGTCGTCGTACCGGACAGCCGTGCCGGCGGGGTGCTGGCCGAGCTGCGCGACCTCCTGGGCCGCGGCCGCGCCCTGGTGGGTGGTGCGGAAGCCCGGCTCGCCCGCGGCGGGCGACCCGATCGCCGCGTGGACCGGCCCCTCCGCCTCCGCGAGCACCAGGTCGACCACCCCGAGGTCGATGTCGGCGGTGCGGCCGATCGGCACCCAGGCCCAGGCGGTCTCCCGGTCGCGCGGCACGAAGAGCGGGTGGCCGACCGCGCCCAGCCCTTCCGCGATCCGTACGACGGTCCGCTCGGCCGCGGCGAGGTCGCCGGCCCCCGGATCGGTCCACAGCACCAGGCCCAGGTGGTGCTGGCGCAGGCGGTAGCCGAGAGCCGCCTCGGTGACCGCGAGGTCCAGCCGGTCGCCGCGCAGCAACGCGTCGACGGTCTCGCGCTGCACGGCGCTGCGATTGGCCAGCCACCGCTCGCGCTCGGCCTGGTAGGCGCCGATGACCTCCTCCGACACCGCGTCGACGTACACGAACGAGGTGTCGGTGAGCAGCCTGCTCGTCTCCAGGGCGAGCACCGGGTCGGGCACCCGGCTGACGATCTGCTCGTTCGCCCAGGCCAGGATCAGCTGCTGGCCGAGCCGGTAGGCGCGCAGCAGCGCGCTGGGCGACGTCCCCCGCTGGGCGAGCCGGCGGGCGTACTCGACGGCCGCGGCCGGTGCCTGGATGTCGGTGCTCGGCATGTGGCCGCGCAGCAGGTGGGCGAGGGTCTCGAGGTTGGAGCCGGCGCTGCCGTCGAGGAGGGCGACCAGGGTGGGGTCCCGCGGCAGCTCCGGGATCCGCTCGCCGAACCTCTCGACGAGGAAGGCCGTCAGCTCGACGCGACGCTCCGCCAGCACCTCCGCGACACCCCGCAGCTCGGTCTCCGGATCCGACACAGCCTGCCTCCTTCGGTCCCCCGCACCAACGGTGACGGCGGTCACGCCATGGTGCCAGAGCGGCAGGTCCGCTCGCCTTGGCCGCGCAGCGCCGAATCGGGGCCCGGAGTTTGGTTCCGGAGACCAAGATCCGGTGGTCCGGCCGGGCCTAGCGTTGCGGCATGACCCCGGACCATCCCACTCGGCTGACCTGGCTGCCCTGGCACCGCCCGGCGGCGTACGACGAGCGCCCCTGTGTCCGCGACGAGGGCACCGAGCTCACCTATCGCGGCTTCGCCGAGCGCGTCGAGGCCGCCGCCGAGCACTTCGCCGCCCAAGGGGTGCGCCGTGGCTCGGTCGTGGCCGTGATGCTCCCCAACCGGGTCGAGCTGCTCGTCGCGATCGTGGCGGCGTGGCGCCTGGGCGCCGCGGCGACCCCGGTCAACCCGACCTTCACCGCGGCCGAGGCGGGCCACCAGATCAGCGACTCGGGAGCGGTCCTCGTGGTCGACGCCGACAACGTCGGCGAGCTGCCCACCACGCCGGCCGGCACCCTGCCCCCGGCCTGCACCGACAGCGGCGACCTGGCGCTGCTGGTCTACACGAGCGGCTCGACCGGCCGGCCCAAGGGCGTGATGCTCGACCACGGCAACCTCGACGCGATGATCGCGAGCATGGGCGAGGCGATCGCCATCGGCCCGGCCGACCACTGCCTGCTGGTGCTCCCGCTCTTCCACGTCAACGCGATCTGCGTCAGCTTCCTGACCCCGATGGCGGTGGGCGCGCAGCTCACCGTGCTGCAACGGTTCCACCCGGTCGAGTTCCTGGACGCGGTCGAGCGGCACCGCCCGTCGTACTTCTCGGCGGTGCCGACGATCTACGCCCACCTGGTGTCGCTGCCGCCCGAGGTCGACCGCGACACCAGCTCGGTCCGGTTCGCGATCTGCGGCGCCGCCCCCGCGCCGCCGGACCTGCTCGCCGCGGTCGAACGGCGCTTCGGCTTCCCGCTCGTCGAGGGCTACGGCCTCTCCGAGGGCACCTGCGCGTCGACCTGCAACCCCGTCGACGGCGTCCGCAAGCCCGGCACCGTCGGCCCGGCGCTGCCCGGCCAGCTGGTCGCGATCATGGCGCCGGACGGCTCCCTGCTGCCGGCCGGCGAGCGCGGCGAGGTGGTCATCAAGGGCGCCAACGTGATGCGCGGCTATCTCAACCGTCCCGAGGCGACGGCCGAGACGCTCGGCGACGGGTGGCTGCACACCGGCGACGTCGGGGTCCTCGACGAGGACGGCTACCTGCGCATCGTCGACCGGATCAAGGACATGATCATCCGGGGTGGGGAGAACATCTATCCCAAGGAGATCGAGAACGTCCTGCACGCGGACCCCGCGGTCCTCGAGGCGGCGGTCGTCGGGGCGCCCGATCCCGTGTACGGCGAGGTGGTCGTCGCGTTCGTGGCCGCCCGCCCCGACCACGCGGTCGACGTCGACGCCCTGCTCGCGCGCTGTCGCAGCGAGCTCACGAAGATCAAGGTCCCAGTCGCCGTCCACGTGCTGGAGGCGCTGCCGAAGAACCCCGTCGGCAAGATCGACAAGCCCGCGCTGCGGGCCCGACTGAGCGGAGCCTGACATGGGATTCCTCAAGCCCGCCCCCGAGCCGATGCCGGCCGCCGAGTTCCTCCGCCTGCCGTTCCTCGAGCGGATCCGGGTGCTCAGCACCAACTGGGTGACCGAGGGCTTCAACACCCCGCGGATGCTGCACGTCGTCTACATCCTCAAGATGCTCGGCCTCTACTTCGCCGTCGGCCTGGCGATCACGTCGTGGACCACCGATCACGTCGCGTTCTCCGACCCGGGCACGTGGTTCGACAACATCGTCGTCTACCAGAAGCTAGCGATCTGGCTGATGCTGCTCGAGGTGATCGGGCTCGGCGGCGCGTTCGGCCCGTTGTGCGGCCACTTCGTGCCGATGCTCGGCAACATCCGCTACTGGCTGCGCCCCGGCACCATCCGGATGGCCCCCTGGGGCCGGCACGTCCCGCTGACGGGCGGCGACGAGCGCACCGTCGGCGACGTCGTGCTGTACGTCGCCGTGCTGGCCAGCCTCGTGCTCCCCCTCGTGGCGCACGCCGAGGCCGTGCCCTTCGTGCCCGCCGGCACCGGTCCCCAGGAGCTGGTCCCGCCGCTGGCGTTCGTGCCGATCCTGGTGACGATGCCGCTGATGGGCCTGCGCGACAAGGTCGTCTTCCTGGCCGCCCGCTCCGAGCAGTACCTGCCGATCATGCTGTTCTCCGCCACCCTCGGCGCGCTGGCGCTGCGGGACGGCGCGACCTCGGCCGACTTCGTCGACCTCGTCGTGGTGTTCAAGATCGTCATCTGCATCGTGTGGATCGGCGCCGGCGTCTCCAAGATCGGCGAGCACTTCGTCAACGTGGTCCCGCCGATGGTGTCCAACTCCCCCGGCCAGCTGACCTTCGTCAAGAGGCTGCACTACCGCCGGCCTCCCGACGACATCCGGCCCTCGGGGCTCGCCTGGTTCATGGCGCATGTCGGCGGCACGACCGTCGAGATCATCATCCCGATCGTGCTGCTGACGACGGGCAACGACACCGTCGCGATGCTCGGGGCCGTGGCGATGCTGGTCTTCCACATCTTCATCACCTCGACCTTCCCGCTCGCCGTGCCGCTGGAGTGGAACGTCTACTTCGGCTACATCGCGATCGTGCTGTGGGGCGGCTTCGGGGACGGCTTCGCCGCGTCGACGTACAACATCTGGGAGTTCTCCCAGCCCGTGCTGCTGCTGCCGATCTTCGCGCTGCTGCTCCTCGGCCCCGTGCTGGGCAACCTGCGGCCGGACCTGGTCTCCTTCCTGCCCTCGATGCGGCAGTACGCCGGCAACTGGGCCTCCGCCGTGTGGGCGATGCGGCCGGGGGTGGAGGACCGGCTCGGCGAGCTGCTGCTCGTCGAGACCCAGAACAGCCAGCTGCAGCGGATGCCCGGGATGAGCTACACCGCCGAGGAGGCCGAGATGACGGTGCAGAAGGCGCTGGCCTGGCGCTCGTTGCACAGCCAGGGCCGCGGCCTGTTCTCGGTGCTGCTCGAGCACCTCGACGACCTCGAGACGCGCGACGTGCGCGAGGGCGAGTTCATGTGCAACATCCTCCTCGGCTGGAACTTCGGCGACGGCCACCTGCACGACGAGCGACTGGTCGCGGCCGTGCAGAAGCGGCTCGGGCTGGAGCCCGGCGACCTGGTCGTCGCCTACTGTGAGTCGCAGGCGACGCCGTGGCGGACCTCGCGGCCCCAGGAGTACCGGGTCATCGACGCTGCCCTCGGCGTGGTCGAGCGCGGCACCTGGGACGTGCGCGACTGCGTGCGGCAGCAGCCCTGGCTGCCCGACGGACCGGTCCCCCTCGCCGTGTCCTGGACGGTGCCCGGCTACCGTCGACAGTCCACCCTCACCACCGGCAAGGATCCTGTGTCGTGACCACCCCGCGACGTTCTTCTCCTCCGCTTCGCTCCCCCGAACAACCTCGCAGGGACCCCGGATGACCACCGCAGTCGTCGTCGGCAGTGGGCCCAACGGGCTCGCTGGCGCGGTCCACCTCGCGCGCTCCGGCGTCGCGGTGACGGTGGTGGAGGCCCACGACCGGCCTGGCGGCGGGACGCGGACCAGCGAGCTCACCCTGCCCGGCCTGCTCCACGACGAGTGCGCAGCCTTCCACCCCACCGGTGTCGCGTCGCCGTTCTTCGCCTCCCTCGGGCTCGAGCGGCACGGGCTGCGCTGGCGGTGGCCGGAGGTCGAGCTCGCCCATCCCCTCGACGACGGCCGGGCCGGGGTGGCCACCCGCGACCTGGCGGCGTCGGCGGCGCTGCTCGGGGTCGACGAGCGAGCGTGGCTGCGCACTTTCGGCGCGGCGGTGCGCAACTTCGACGACCTGATCACCGAGGTGTTCCAGCCGGTCGTCCACGTGCCCCGGCACCCGGTCACCCTGGGCCGCTTCGGCACGAAGGCACTGCTGCCCGCCACCGTCCTCGCCCGGCGCTTCCGCGACGAGCCGGCCAAGGCGCTCTTCATGGGCGTCGCCGCGCACAAGTTCGGCGCCCTCACCTGGCCGCTCACGTCCTCGGTCGGGCTCATGCTCGGCGCCGCGGCGCACGCCGTCGGCTGGCCGGTCGCCGAGGGCGGCACCGAGGCGATCACCCGGGCGCTGCTGGCCGAGCTGGCGGCGTACGGCGGCACGGTGGTCACCGGCGTCCGGGTCACCTCGCTCGACCAGCTGCGCGAGCTGACCGGGTCGGCGCCCGATGTGGTGCTGCTCGACACCGCCCCCGCCGGGGTGCTCGAGATCGTCGGCGACCGGCTGCCGGGGCGGGTGCGTCGCGCGCTGGGCCGCTACACCTACGGGCCTGCGGCGTTCAAGGTGGACCTGGCGATCGACGGCGACATCCCCTGGACCAACGAGCACTGCCGCCGTGCCGGGACGCTGCACCTGGGCGGCACCGCGGCCGAGATGGTCGCCGTCGAGGGGGCCGTCGGCCGCGGCGAGATGCCGGAGCGGCCGTTCGTCCTCCTCGGCCAGCAGTACCTGTGCGACCCGTCGAGGTCGAGCGGCACGGCGAACCCGATCTACGCCTACGCCCACGTCCCGCACGGCTGGGACGGCGACGCGACGGAGGCGGTCATCGCGCAGGTCGAGCGGTTCGCCCCCGGCTTCCGCGACCGGATCCTGGCGGTGTCGACCCGCGGCGCGTGCGAGTGGGAGGCCTACAACCCCAACTACGTGGGCGGCGACATCTCCGCCGGCGCCAACACCGCCCGCCAGATCGCGTTCCGGCCGCGGGTCGCCTCGAACCCCTACGCGCTCGGGGTCGACGGCGTCTACCTGTGCTCGTCGGCCACGCCCCCCGGCGCGGGCGTGCACGGGATGGGCGGCTTCCACGCCGCCGAGGCGGCGCTCAGCCGACTGCGGTGAGCGCCTTCGCCAGCAGGTCGGGGTCGTCGTGGGCCAGCCAGGTGATCCGCGGGTCCTTGCGCCACCACGCCATCTGCCGGCGCGCGAACTGGCGCGTGGCCACGACGGTCCGCTCGATCGCCTCCTCGACGGTGAGCTCCCCGGCGAGGACGGCGACGGCCTGGCGGTAGCCGATGGCGAGGGCGGCGGTGCGGCCCTCGGCGAGCCCCTCGGCGAGGAGCCGCTCGACCTCGGCGAGCAGGCCGGCGTCGTACATCCGCCGCACCCGGGCCTCGATCCGCTCGTCCAGCGTCGCGCGGTCGATCGCGACGCCGAGCTGCACGGTGCGCGGGTCGGCGTACTCCGGCACCGGGAGGCTGGCGCTGAACGGCCGGCCGGTGATCTCGATGACCTCGAGGGCGCGGACCACCCGGCGGCCGTTCTCGACCTCGATCCGCTCGGCCGCGATGGGGTCGAGCTCGCGCAGCCGGGCGTGCAGCACGGGGCTGCCGACCTCGGCGAGCTCCGCCTCGAGGCGCGAGCGCACCGCGGGGTCGGTGCCGGGGAAGTCGAAGCGGTCGAGGATCGCGCGGGTGTAGAGAGCGGAGCCGCCGACGAGCACGGGGACGGCGCCGCGCGACCTGATCTCGGCGATCGCCGCGCGCGCCCACCCCTGGAACTCCGCGACCGTCGCCGGATCGCGGACGGTGAGCGTGTCGAGCAGATGGTGCGGGATGCCGCGACGCTCGGCGGGCGGGAGCTTGGCCGTGCCGATGTCCATGCCGCGGTAGACCTGCATCGCGTCGGTGTTGACGATCTCGCCGCCGAGGGCCTCGGCGAGGTCGAGGGAGAGCGACGTCTTGCCGCTCGCGGTCGGGCCGACGATCGCCACGATCGGCGGAGGGTCGAGCAGGCGCGGCATGGGGTCAGTCTCCCAAGGCCCCGCCGCGGGATGTGGCAAGGTGGGCCCGGTGGCTCAGAGCGGGTCGCCGCACTCACCACAGGGGGATACTCGTGGGCTTTCTGGACGACGCCAAGGACAAGCTGACCGACGCGGTCGACAGCCACGGCGACAAGATCGGCGACGCGGTGGACAAGGCCGCGGACTTCGCCTCCGACAAGACCGGCGGCAAGTTCGACGACAAGATCGAGCTCGGCGCCGACAAGGCGAAGGACGCCCTGGACAAGCTCGACGGCGACGACGACGACATCCGCTGACGTCGACCGCCCACAGGAGAGCGCCTCGGTGACCGTGCTGGACCCCGCGACCGGCAGGACCCGCTTCGTCGTGGTCCCCGCCTCCTACGTCTTCCTCCTGCGCGAGGCATCGGACCAGGAGGGGGGCGCGGGCACCGAGGTGCTCCTCCAGCTGCGACGAGGCACCGGCTTCATGGACGGCTTCTGGGCCGCGGCGGCGGCCGGCCACGTCGAGCGCGGGGAGACCGCGGAGGACGCCGCCCGCCGCGAGGCGCGGGAGGAGATCGCGGTCGACCACCTCGATCTGGTCTTCGCCACGGCCATGCAGCGCACCGCGCGCGACCTGCCGATCGACGAGCGCATCGACTTCTTCTTCACCGCCCGCTCGTGGTCGGGCGAGCCGCGGATCGTCGAGCCCGCCAAGTGCGCCGACCTGCGGTGGTTCCGCCTGGACGCACTGCCGGAGCCGGTCGTCCCGCACGAGGCCGTCGTGCTCGCCGGACTGCGCCGCGGCGACCTCCCCGCGCTGACCCACCACGGCTTCTGACCGCGCGACCGTGCCCCGCATGAAAGCGGCGCACGCGGATACTGCTCGCTCAGGTGCTCCCGACCCACGAGGGAGGAGAGTCATGAGCAAGGACGACGAGGGCCCCGGCCTGCCACCCGCGCCCACCCCGGTCGCCGAGTCACCGGCCCCGCCGCCTGGCGGCCCGCACCGGATCGAGGGCGTCGGCGGCGACGGCGCCTACAGCCGCGAGGCCCGCGATCCCGACCCGGCGGCCAACCCGGCGACCGACGACGAGCTGCCGGCGGAGACCACCACGCCGGAGGACACCGACACCGAGGCGACCCGGGGCGCTCCCGACGTCCCGCCCGAACGGGAGTCGCCGGCCTGATCCGAGGATCGCCCCCGCGCGCGTCAGCCGCAGACCGGGGCGCTCGGCAGCGGTGCGGGCACGCCGACCGTCGGCATGCCGAGGCTGACGCCGGCACCGGCTCCGGCTCCGGCGTCAGCTCCGGTCGTGCGGCGCTCCCACGCGTCGCCCGAGCGGGTACGCCGCAGCGCCCGCACCGGCCCGTCCGCGACGAGGTGGTGCGGCGCGGCGTAGGTGACCTGGACGGTGACCATGTCGCCCGGGCGGGGGGCGCCGTCGACGGCGATGAAGTCGGCCTCGAAGTGCACGAGCCGGTTGTCGGGGGCGCGGCCGGACAGCCGCCGGGTGGTGACGTCCTTGCGGCCCTCGCCCTCGGCGACCATCAGCTCGAGCTCGCGCCCGACGAGGCGCTTGTTCTCCGCCCAGGTGATCTCGTTGACCAGCTCGACCAGGCGGTTGTAGCGGTCGGTGACCTCGGCCTGCGGCACCTGGTTCTCCAACTCCGCGGCGGGCGTCCCGGGCCGCTTGGAGTACTGGAAGGTGAACGCGCCGGCGAAGCGCGCCTGCCGGACGACCTTGAGGGTCTCCTGGAAGTCCTCCTCGGTCTCGCCGGGGAAGCCGACGATGATGTCGGTGGTGATCGCCGCGTCGGGCAGGGCGGCCCGCACCCGCTCGATGATGCCGAGGAACTTCTCCTGCCGATAGGACCGGCGCATGTCCTTGAGGACCTTGGAGGACCCGGACTGCAGGGGCATGTGCAGGCTGGGCATCACGTTCGGGGTCTGCGCCATCGCCTCGATGACGTCGTCGGTGAACTCCGCGGGGTGCGGGCTGGTGAACCGGACCCGCTCCAGGCCCTCGATGTCGCCACAGGCGCGCAGCAGCTTGGAGAAGGCCTGCCGGTCGCCGAACTCGACGCCGTAGGCGTTCACGTTCTGCCCGAGCAGCGTGATCTCCGAGACCCCCTCGGCGACGAGCGCCTCGACCTCGGCGAGGATCTCGCCGGGGCGGCGGTCCTTCTCCTTGCCGCGCAGGCTCGGGACGATGCAGAAGGTGCAGGTGTTGTTGCAGCCGACGCTGACCGACACCCACGCGGCGTACGCCGACTCGCGCTTGGTGGGCAGGGTCGAGGGGAACACCTCGAGCGACTCGAGGATCTCGACCTGGGCCTCCTCCTGCACGCGCGCCCGCTCGAGCAGCGCCGGGAGGGAGCCGATGTTGTGGGTGCCGAACACGACGTCGACCCACGGCGCCTTCCGCACGACGGTGTCGCGGTCCTTCTGCGCCATGCAGCCGCCGACCGCGATCTGCATGCCGGGCCGCTTGGCCTTGATCGGCGCGAGGTGGCCGAGGTTGCCGTAGAGCCGGTTGTCGGCGTTCTCGCGGACCGCGCAGGTGTTGAACACGACGACGTCGGCGCAGTCGGCCTCCCGGCCCGCGGCGTCCTTGTCGAACGGGACGTAGCCGGCGTCCTCGAGCAGCCCCGAGAGGCGCTCGGAGTCGTGGACGTTCATCTGGCAGCCGTAGGTGCGGACCTCGTAGGTCCTCGGCTGCGCGGCGGTGCTGGTGTCGACTCGGTTCATGACCCGCCCAGGGTACGGCGCACGGCGGCGCCGACCCGAATCCCTCGCGACCGCCTCCCCACCGGCTGGCTAGGGTCGGATCATGGCTGACTCCGCTTCCGCCGGCTTCGTCGCGCGCCACAACGAGGTCATCGGCAGTGTCGTGAGCATCGTCGCGCTGCTCGTCTCCGTCGGGATGGGCGCCGGACTGATGTTCGGCACCGGCACCCGCGGGGTCTCGGCGATCCTCACCGTGCTCACGGTCGCAGGGGGCGCGTTCACGCTGCTCCTGCTCGCGATCGGGGCCACGCTGCGAGCGCTGACCCCGCCCGAGCAGTGGGACGCGGAGGAGACGGCCTGGCGGACCGAGCGCGGCCTGGACCCGCTCACCGACGCGGACCGTGCCGCCTCGGCGAAGGCACAGCGCCGCGCGGGGCTGCTCGCCGTCCTCGCGCTCCTCGTCGGGGTCGCGCTGAGCGTGCTGCCGGACCTCGTCTGAGGCGGTCGCCCGACCGGGCTACGGCTGGGCCGGCTTCGTGGTGACCCAGAGCTGGATGGTGCCCTCGATCACGACGGTGCCGTCGGCCAGCTCGCCGCGCACGCGGACCGGCAGGTCGCCCTCCGCGGCGTCCCACTGCCCCTGGTCGGTCTCGGCGATGCAGGTGACGTCGCCGGTCGCCTTGGCGGTGTAGGAGACGGACATCCCCTTGGGGATCCACCGCTTGTGGCGCGGGATGGTGACCTCGGCGAGGCCACCCATCGCCATCTCCAGGCCGTTGCACAGCGCGATGGCGTGGACGGTCCCGATGTGGTTCTGGACGCTGCGGCGCTTGGGGATGACCACCTCGGCGTAGTTGGGCCGGAGCTCGGTGACCCGCGGGTGGATCGTCGCGAAGTAGGGCGCCTTCTGGCTGAAGGCGATCGAGAACACACGCTTGCCGAGGGTGGCGCCGACCACCGGCAGGCTCGTCGTGGTCTTCCAGAGGTTGTGGACCTGGCTCATGACCCTGGAGATTACTCGCCAGTAACCTCCTGGGGCGAGGCGGTCACCGCCTCGGGTCCACGGCGATCCCCCCGGGCCCGATCGTCAGCGTGACCGGCAGCCCCGGGACGGCCAGCTCCACGGTGGCGCCACGCCGGCCCTCGCCCGGCAGCGTCACGGTGATCGGGCCGGCGCAGATCCGGCGCTCGCCGCACGCCGGCGGCGGGCCGGCCGGCGGGCTGGCCGGCGGGGCGGCCGGCGGGGTCGCCGCGGGGGGTGCGCTCGGCGGCGCGGCCGGAGCGGCGGGCGTGTCGGACGGCGCATCGGACGGCGCAGCCGGCGACGGGTCCGACGGCGCCGAGGGCGGCTTCGGAGCGGTGGACGGCTCCGGCGGGGCGATCGGCGCGGGCGGCTCGTCGGCCGGCGCGGCGGGAGCCGGAGGTGCCTGCGGCGCGGTGACGAGGGGTGCCGGGGCGGGCACGGCGCCGGGGGCCGCTGGAGCGGCGGACGACTCGGCGACCGAGCGCGACGAGGCGGCCGGCTCGCGCTCGGCGCCGCCTCCGTGGAGTGCGGCGAACGCGCCGGCGGCGACCGCCGCGACGGCGACCGCGGCGGCCACGGCGACCGCCGGGCCGGGCGCTCCGCCAGAGGCTCCTCCCGCGGCGCCGGCGGAGCTCCCGCCCGTCGTACCCGCTCCGGTCGCGGCACCCCCGGCGGCGCCGGCCGCCGCACCACCGCCGGCGAGCCAGAGCAGCCCCTTGCTGCCCGCCGGCACCGCGAGCAGGACGATCGGCAGCACGTAGGCGGCGAGCTTCTGATTGACGCGGTCGACGACGAGGAACGCCCGGCGGCAGTCCGCGCACCCCTCGAGGTGGGCTCCGAAGCGCTGCTCGGCCCGGGCGCCGAGGTCACCGCGGGCGTACTGGCTCATCCGGGCATGGGCCCACCGGCACGGCTCGCGAGCCGGCTCCGGACCGGCGTGCAGGTCGAGATAGGCGCGCTTGAGCCCCTCGCGGGCGCGGTGGGCGAGGGAGGACACCGCGCGCGGCTTGAGGTCCATCAACGTCGCGACCTCGGCGGGCTTGCGGCCCTCGACCTCGACATGCCACAGCACCCGCTGCCAGCTGTCGGGCAGACTCGCGAGCGCGTCGACGGCGACTGTCTCGTCGAGCCCCTCGACGGCCTCCTCCGGGGTGAGGGCGGCCGTCTCGGCCTGGTCGAAGAGCCACGGCTGGTCCGACGCCGACGCCTCCTGCGGCGAGCGCAGGCCGTCGCGGTAGCCGTTGCGGATCGTGACGTGGAGATAGGAGCGGAAGTTCGAGACGGGGCCGCGGCCGGCGGTGAGCTGGGCCAGGACGCGCGAGAACGACTCGGCGACGAGCTCGTCGGCGGCCTCGGCGCCCACGAGGATGCGCGCGAGGTGACGAGCGCCGTCGAGGTGGTCGCGGTAGAGCTCCTCGAACGCGCCGGTGTCCCCGGCGCGCACGCGGTCGAGGAGCTCCTCCTCCGGGGTGCGCGACCCGTCCTCGCTCATCCGATCCTCCGCGTCCGCTGACTTCGTCGCCCGTCCAACGACCGAACCGCCTCGATGATGCACCCAATCCGAAAAGTTTCGAACTCGTCCGGAAATCCGCGTGATGTTCCGCGACGTACCCCGTCCGGTTCGCGACGGGCAACGCACGCCGCCCGTCCCGGCCGGATCGGAGAGAGATGACCACGACGCACCCGCCCCACGACACCAGGCCGCTCGCGCCCGCTGTCGTCGCGCTGCGTCCGCGCTCGCTGGCTCGCCGCGCGGCGGCGCTGCGGGAGCGGGTGGGGGTACGCCGGGCGGCGGGCGTGCCGCACGAGGAGCTGCTCCTCGAGGTCGTGGACGGCGTGCTGGCGCGCACCCACCGGGTGAGCGCCGGGGACCTCGACGTCTGGGCCCGGCTGGTGGCACTGGCCGAGGAGCACGCGGACATCTCGCCGACGCTGCCGGCCTGCGCGACCGCGGCCAACCTGGTCGGGCTGGCAGTCTTCGGAGACGACCGGGACGTCGCCGCCCTCGTCGGCCTCGTCGACGAGCTCGGGCCCGAGCGGGTCGCCCGGCTCCAGCACCGCTACGGCGGCGCGCTGGAGACCGACTCACGGCTGCCGCTCACCACCGCGGCACTGCGGCGGATGCTGGCCTCGGGGCCCCTCGGCCGCCGCTCGACGGACGCAGCGCACGGGCCGGCGTTCGGCGACACCTGCCTGCGGGCGGCGCACGCGCTGCTGGTGCAGGGCGTGGACCGGGCCTGGACCGTGCCGACGCTGGAGTCGGTCGAGGAGCTCGTGGACATCACCACCCACGGCACGGTGAACGAGTGGCGCCACCACGTCGCGATGCTGATGAGCGAGCCGTGGTCGGCGTACTCCGACCGGCTGCTCGAGCTCGCTCGCCGCTGTGCCGACCCCTCCTCGGCGAGCGTGGTGCGCGCCGTCGTGGAGCTGTGTCGCGACCAGGCGCCGACCGGGCGGCACCGCGGTGCGACCGGGCACGCCCTCGCCGCGACGCCCTACCTGGGCAGCAGGGCCGCCCCATGAACTGCCGAGGCGGCTGCGGCGCGTCGATCCGATCCGGCTGGGGGGCGGGGCGGATCGGCGGGGCTCCGAAGCATCTGGGGGGTGCTGCGGAGCGGGCTCTCCTGCGAGCCACGACCGCGGCCGTCTCGGCGCACGACCACGCCGGCGGGGTGGGAGCACGCCACCGCCGGGGCTCCCTGGAGGGAGGGGAGCCCCGGCGGTGCGCGCATCAGGTCGCTCAGCGCGGCGCGCGGGCGACGGCGAACACCCGGCGGAAGGGCAGCACCACGCCGTCCTCACCGGCGGGATAGGCCGCCCGGAGGCGGGCCTTGAGCTCGGCCTCGAACCGCGGACGCAGGTCGTCCGGCAGCGCCTGGAGGGTGGGCCGGGCCCCGGTGCCCGAGATCCAGGCGAAGACCGGGTCCTCGCCGCGCAGCACGTGGAGATAGGTCGTCTCCCACGCGTCGACCTCGCAGCCGAGCCCGCGCAGCGCCTCCAGGTAGGTGCGTGCGTCATGCGCGTGGGGAGCGGCCACGCCCGCCGTGTGCGCGGCGTACGGCGGCTGCGCGGCGAGCTCCGCGCGCAGTGTGTGACTCGGCTCGTCGTGGTTGCCCGGCACCTGGAAGGCCAGCCAGCCGCCGGGGGTCACGGCTGCGACGAGCGCGGGCAGCAGGTCGAGGTGGCCGGGCACCCACTGCAGGGTCGCGTTGGAGACGAGCACGTCGACGCTGCGGGGTGGGGCGGCGCCGAGCCAGTCGCGCAGGTCCGCCCGGTGGAAGACGAGGCGCTCGGCGGCGGTCGTGTCGGCGGTCGTGTCGGCGGTCATGTGGGAGGCCGAGTCGGAGGCCACGCGGATCATCGCGGCACTGGAGTCGACGCCGGTGACCACTGCGGTCGGCCAGCGCTCGGCGAGGAGGGAGGTCAGATTGCCCGGACCACAGCCGAGGTCGACCACCACGCGCGGGTCGACCGCGCCCACCCGGGCGAGGAGGTCGAGGAACGGGCGGCCGCGCTCGTCGGCGTACCTCAGGTAGCGGTCGGGGTCCCACGCCGGGCTGCTCACCCGGTCGACCCTACGCCCGATATTTCTTGACATCAAGATTCTCGACCGGTCGGCTAGGGTGGGTCCATGCGGGACGAGGTGGACGAGCTGATCGAGGCGTGGGCGCGCGAGCGCGGCGACCTCGACCTGGCTCCGATGGCCGTGTTCAGCCGGATCTCCCGCCTCGCCCACCACGTCGACCGCGCCCGGCGGCACGCCTTCACCACCCACGACATCGAGTCGTGGGAGTTCGACGTGCTGGCGGCGCTGCGCCGCGCCGGCGCGCCGTACGAGCTCTCCCCCGGGCGGCTGCTGCGCGAGACGCTGGTGACCAGCGGCACGATGACCAACCGGGTCGACCGGCTGACCACCCGCGGCCTCGTGGAGCGCCACCCCGACCCGTCCGACCGGCGGGGGGTGCTGGTCCGGCTGACCCCGGAGGGCAAGGAGGCCGTCGACGGCGCCTTCGCCGCCCTCCTCGACGCCGAGCGGGAGCTGCTGGCCGGGCTCTCCGAGGTCGAGCGCGCGGACCTGGCCGGACTGCTCCGGCGGCTGCTCGTGCCGTTCGCCGGCTGACGGCGTCGTCGGGCTAGTCGTCGGGCTACTCGAGGAGCTCGGCGGCCTCGAGCCACTCGGCCTCGGCCGCTTCCTTCTCCTCCTGCAGCGCGGTCAGCTCGGCGCCGATCGCGGTGAGCCGGTCGGGGTCGGTCGCGTGCGCCGCCAGGTCCGCGGTGAGCTCGGCCTCCCGTGCGGCGAGCCGCTCGAGCACCTTGTCGAGGCGGGCCACCGTCTTGCGCGCGGCCCGCTCCTCGGCCGAGCCCGGCTTGGCCTTGGCCGCACCCGCGGCGGGACGCGTGCTCGTGCCTGGCTGGGATCCTGCCGCCGGGCTCGGCTCCTGGGCCGGGTCGCGTGCTCGATCGTCGTCCCGGTCGGCCCCGAGCGCGGTCGGCCCGCCCCGCTCCCTGAACTCGAGGTACTCCTCGACGCCGCGCGGCAGCATGGAGATCTTCCCGTCGCCGAGCAGCGCCCAGACCGAGTCGGTGACCCGCTCGAGGAAGTAGCGGTCGTGCGAGACCACGACGAGGGTGCCCGGCCAGCCGTCGAGGAAGTCCTCGAGGACGGTGAGCGTCTCGATGTCGAGGTCGTTGGTCGGCTCGTCGAGGAGCAGCACGTTGGGCTCGGTGAGCAGCAGACGCAGCAGCTGGAAGCGGCGCCGCTCGCCGCCGGACAGGTCGCCGATCCGCGCGGTGAGCCGGTCGCCGGTGAAGCCGAAGCGCTCCAGCATCGCGGTCGCGGTGACCTCCCGGGCCGACCCGGCGCCGGCGGCGTTGCGACCGAGGAAGGAGGGGCCGCCCTCGCGCAGCGTCGCGACCCGGCGGATGTCCTCGATCGTCGCGAGCACCCGGGCCTCGGGGTCGTCGACCTCGACGTTCTGGCTCAGGTGCTGCAGTGCGACGGTGCGCCCGTGCCGCACCCGGCCCGCGTTCGGCGCCGCCTCGCCCGCGAGCAGCGAGAGGACCGAGGTCTTGCCGGCGCCGTTGACCCCCACGAGGCCGACCCGGTCCCCGGGACCGAGCCGCCAGGTCGCGTGGGACAGCAGCCGGCGCGAGCCGCGGGAGAAGTCGACGTCCTCGAGGTCGATGACGTCCTTGCCGAGCCGTTGGGCGGCGAAGCGCTGCAGCTCGAGCCGGTCGCGCGGCGGGGGCACGTCCTCGATGAGGGCGTTCGCCGCGTCGATGCGGAACTTGGGCTTGGACGTGCGCGCCGGCGCGCCGCGGCGCAGCCAGGCGAGCTCCTTGCGGACGAGGTTCTGCCGGCGCGCCTCGGAGGCGGCGGCCTGGCGCTGGCGCTCGGCCTTGGCGAGCACGAAGGCGGCGTAGCCGCCCTCGTAGGTGTCGACGACGCCGTCGTGGACCTCCCAGGTCTGCTCGCAGACCGCGTCGAGGAACCACCGGTCGTGGGTGACGACGACCAGCGCCGAGGAGCGGGCGGCGAGGTGGGCGGCCAGCCAGGCGACGGCCTCCACGTCGAGATGGTTGGTCGGCTCGTCGAGCACGATCAGATCGTGGTCGTCGAGGAGGAGACCCGCCAGGGCGCAGCGACGGCGCTCGCCGCCGGACAGGCCGTGGACGGCGCGGTCGAGGTCGATCCCGGCGAGCAGCACCTCCACGATCTCGCGCAGCCGCGCGTCGGCGGCCCACTCGTGGTCGGCCTTGCCCTGGAGGACGACCTCCCGGACGGTGTGGCTGTCGTCGAAGTCGTCGTGCTGGGACAGCACGCCGAGCAGCAGGCCGCGCTGGCGCGAGACGCGCCCCTGGTCGGGCTCCTCGGTGCCGGTCATGATCCGCAGCAGGGTGGTCTTGCCGTCGCCATTGCGCCCCACGATGCCGATGCGCTCACCCTCGCCGACGCCGACCGAGACGTCGGTGAGCAGCGGGCGCACGCCGTACGACTTCGAGACCCGCTCCAGGTTGACCAGGCTGCGCGGCTCAGGCATAGGTCACCACGTGCGCTCCGGCGACCGGTCCCGGCGCGAGCGTGCAGCGATGGCCCTCGGCGGTCAGCTCCGTCACCGTGGCGCGCGCCTCCTCGATGTCCTCGTGGAGGACGAGCAGCGTGGGCCCCGACCCGGACAGCAGCACCCCGTCGGGCGACAGGCTGCGCAGCCGCACCTCCACGTCGACCAGGTCGGGGCGCAGGTCGCGGGCGGCCGGCCAGAGGTCGTTGGCGAGGAGATCGCCGATCTCGTCGGTGTAGCCGCCGCCGAGCGCCTCGATCAGCGCCTGCGGGATCGGAGGCTCGGCCGGGGCGTCCGGGGACAGCTCGTCGAAGTGGGCGTAGACGGCGGGCGTGGAGAGGCCCTCGTCGGACAAGACGACCACCCACCACACCGAGCTGGCGTCGGCGACCGGGGTGACGACCTCGCCGTGCCCGGTGCCGAGCGCGGTCCCGCCGAGGAGCGCGAACGGCACGTCGCTGCCCAGCGTGCCGGCGATCCGCAGCAGGTCGTCGTCGGAGGTCTGCAGGTCCCACAGCCGGTCGAGCGCGAGGAGCGTGGCCGCGGCGTCCGCGGAGCCGCCCGCCATGCCGCCCATGACCGGGATGCCCTTGGCGATGGTGATCCGCGCGGCGCGCTCGAGGCCGTGGTGCGCGGTGAGCGCGCGGCCGGCGCGGATCGCGATGTTCGCGTCGTCGAGGGGTACGCCGTCGATCGGCTCGGTCAGGCCGACCGACCAGTCGTCGGCCTCGACGACGGTGACGTCGTCGTAGAGCCCGACCGCCTGGTAGACGGTGGCCAGGGCGTGCTTGCCGTCGGGGCGCAGCCCGCCGACGCCGAGGTGGAGGTTGATCTTGGCCGGCGCCCGCACGGTCACCTGGGTCATCGGGTCTCCCCCGCGCCCTCGCGCGGGTCCGGCTGCGCCGCGAGCGCGGCCGCGATCGCCACGAACTCGTCGATCCCGAGCGCCTCGCCGCGGGTGAGCGGGTCGATGCCGGCCGTGCGCAGCGCCGCCTCCGCCTGGTCGGCACCCCCGGCCAGGGTGCGCAGCGCACCGCGCAGCGCCTTGCGGCGCTGGGCGAACGCGGCGTCGATGACGGCGAAGACCCGCTCCCGGTCGACCCGGTCGGTGGGCGGCTCGCGGCGGGTCCAGGCGACCAGGCCGGAGTCGACGTTGGGGGCCGGCCAGAAGACGTTGCGCCCGATCGCGCCGGCCCGGCGTACGTCGGCGAACCAGGCGGCCTTCGCCGACGGCACACCGTAGGTCTTCGACCCCGGCGGCGCCGCGAGCCGGTCGGCGACCTCGGCCTGGACCATGACCAGACCGTGCTCGAGCGAGGGCAGCAG
>Ga0164243_10003900_pt1 | contig 23625 bp, 18 predicted proteins | sample OricompcompostOP_FD_108781 | JGI IMG/M metagenome (GOLD analysis project Ga0164243, IMG submission 108781) | Organic Plus compost microbial communities from Emeryville, California, USA - Original compost - Organic plus compost (OP) | ecosystem: Engineered > Solid waste > Mixed feedstock >...
AGCGTACCCCGCAGTTGACGCACTGATAGTAGCCGGTTAGTTTGCCATACCAGGGTATACATTAAACCCTTATCCGAGTAAACTAAAGCCGTAAAGAAAAAGTATTTGTATGATGGTAGTGCTTATAAGGGGCATGAAAGTGTTGAGCATTTTCATATTTTCTCTTTTCCCTGTTACACTCTTCGCTCAATCGAATGCTAATTCTACCGTATTCAATTCAAGCATTGCCAATTTTCCGACTTCTGCTATTCGGCCGCTAGGCATTGGCGATAAAGTTCCTGACATACTATTTAAGAACGTCATAAATTATAAAAGCGGAAAAGCGAAGCTGTCTGATTTTGCGGGAAAATTAGTAATACTGGATTTTTGGGCAACCTGGTGTGGTTCATGCATTGATGCACTTCCAAAAATCGAAAAGCTACAAAATAAGTTTGCTGAGGAAGTGCAGTTTATCCTTGTCAATTCTTTCATTGCGACCCATGATGACACGCAGAAAGTAGCTAAACTTTTTTCTCAGTGGGAAAATAAGCACGGTAAACCTTTTTCTGTATTATGTGCTATAGATGATATAGAGGCTGCACAACTTTTCGAGCATGTTGCATTGCCACACTACGTATGGATTAATCGTGAGGGTACCGTAATAGCTATCACTTCTACCCAGGAAGTAAACGAAGTGAATATTTACAAAGCCATCAACAATATTGGCTTTCGTACTAAACAGAAAGTAGATTTTAAAAGTAACCGACCCATTTATCTAGGTGAAGATTTCAAACTGGATAGTGTAACAAATTATGCTGTATTTCTAAAGGGAAAATTGCAGGGAGTATCTCCTGTTTCCGGCCTGCGGTGGGGAGAAACAGAATCAGGGCAAGCATACATCAGAGGTTGGGCTGCAAGAAATATGCCCTTGATTGATATGTTTAAGTTCGCATCGAGGGCTGTTATTGATGACCAAAATAAATATAGCCTTACAAAACGATTTATTGTAGAAGTCGAGGATTCTACAGCGTTATTTTTTGATTCAACTACATCTCAAAAAGAAGTTTGGGAACAAAAAAACCTATACACTTTTGATATAATTCTTCCTCCTGATAAAGCAGACAGTTTATATCACTATATAACTGAGCAACTTAATTTTCACTCTGATTATCGTGCCTCAATACAAAACCGAATGGTTAAAAGCTGGATTTTGGTTAATAAAAAGAACTCAGACATAAACTCCACGATAAAACGAATGAAAGACAGGGGCAAGGACTTTGTCACGCTTTCTACGTTGGTTGGTAAAGTCAATCGACTTCCTCAGTTTAAGTTTGCACTTTTCGATGAAACAAATTTTCAAGGTAAAATTTACGTCGACTTGGACGTGGATACCCAAAACTTCAGTTTGCTAAAAAAAGCATTATCAGTTTACGGTTTGGAAATTATAGAAGGAATGAGAGAAATGAAGGTTTATGTGGTAACCGACAAATGAGCTGGCCGGTAATTATGCATTTTAAGTGCGAATGGAGACGTGAATAATGAAAGTAATGCATAAAAATGTAGCGCAGTACTTTTCTTATCAGAAAGCTTCTGTTGCAATTTGAGCCTATCCAAAATTCGAACTTAAAATCAAATTATTGTACAGATAGAATGTGAGACAGGCTAGTAAATTAGAAGGCTATGGCAAACTTGCAGCATAACAACTGTGAAAAAGTCATAAATAAACCATAACACTGCAACTATGCGAAACTATTGGCAGAAAATAACTTCCGAACTATTAATTTGTCAGTGGCTAAGATTGGCACCTTGTAGAAGAATCAGGATAACAGGAATATTTTTACTACTAACGTTCCAGGTTTGTGCGCGATCAAACGGTCAAGCTATTTCACTCCAGCTAAAAGACGCAACTATTGAAAGGGTTTTCTTGGAAATAAGAAAGCAAACGTCTTATGACTTTTTATACAGAGACGAATTGGTTAAGAATCTTCCAAAAGTTACTATTGAAGTAAGAAATGCAACAATTGTTGAGGTTCTGGAAATCTGCTTTAAAAACACGCCGGTAACTTTTTCCGTAGATGGGAATACCATAATAATTAAAGAGAAAAAGGATTCGGAAGAACATAGCCAAAAGTACCATATTGGAGCTAAGCCAATTGATGTGAAGGGGCGTGTTGTCAATGAAAGCGGAGAACCGGTGTCTGGGGTTACAGTATCAATTAAAGGAAGCCCAATTTCTACCTCCACAAATGCGCACGGTGAATTTTCGCTTAGTAGTGTTGAACAAGATGCTACATTAATATTTACGCATGTAAGCATGGAAACATTTGAGTTAAAAGTCAGTGGGAAGAAAGAAATTCTAGTTACACTAAAAGCAAAAGTGAATGTTTTAGGTGGGGTGGAAATTGTAAGTACTGGTTTTCAGGATCTTCCGAAAGAAAGGGCAACAGGTTCCTTTGTACATATTGATAATGAGACTTTGAACCAACAGACTGGTACAAATATATTACAGCGATTGAATGGTGTTTCAAGTGGGGTGTTGTTTAACATTGGAAAATCTGGTACTAACTCTTCACCAGCTAGGAAGACAAATATCTCAATTCGCGGAGTTAGCACTATTGAAGGTCCAACAGACCCTTTGATTGTTCTTGATAATTTTATTTATGATGGTGATTTGAATAATATTAACCCAAATGATATTGAAAGCGTTACTATATTGAAGGATGGTGCAGCCACCTCTATTTATGGAGCTCAAGGTGGCAATGGAGTAATAATCTTAACTACAAAAAAAGGGAAATTTAATCAAAGATTGAAAGTAGGTTTTAATTACAATGTTATCTTGGATGAGAAAAAAGATCTTTATTCTCTTCCACAGATTTCGGTTAGAGATTATATAGATGTAGAACAGTTTCTATTTAACAATGGATTTTTTAATGACGTAATAAATTATGGCGTTGTGCCTTTGGCACTAACCCCCGCTGTGGAGGTTTTTTTTAACCGAAGCCTTGGTTTGATTAGTGCTTCGGATTCTGCCAATCTTATTGAACAGTTGAAGCAATGGGATACACGGAAGGATTATGATAAGTATTTTAACAAGAAAAATGTTATACAGCAATATTCAATCAATTTAAGCGGAGGAGCAGAAAAAATCGCCTGGACTGTGTCGGGTGCATATGATAAGACCGAATCCTATGACAACATGGAAAATAGGCGAATAAATGTGAGGTTTAATAATTCTATAAAGCCAATAAAGCATTTACGTCTTAACCTAGGCGTTTATTATACTAATAATAGGCTTAGTGGGAGTCCATTTCCCCAAATTGGATCTGTGTTAATTCAGGGAAGACATGTCCCATATCTGAAGTTTAGTGAAAATGGGTTGCCATTACCCGTTGCTACTACCTATAGGAAAAGTTACCTTGATACATTAGGTCGGGGAAGCTTGTTAGACTGGAATTTGTATCCCTTGGAAGATTATAAACACTATTCCAATACCACTGATCGAAACGATATAACTGCAAACCTGGGGTTAAATTATCGTCTTTTGAAAGGCCTGGATGTAGATATTTCCTATCAATACCAAAGGCAACAAGCTTCCACTGAAAATATTGCTAACGTCCATAGCTATCAAGCCAGGGATTTGATAAATACTTTTGCGCAATTAACCAGAGATGGTGTTACTGGAGAAGTAGTGAGTGTGTCTCACAATAATCTTCCTGTTGGCGATATTCTTACTTCTTCAAGTCAACTGGTTCAATCGCAAAATTTCCGTGGGCAGGCAAATTATAACAATACCTGGGGCGATCATTCAGTTTTTGCCATTGCTGGCTTTCAGGTTCGTGAAACGGTTACCGACTTGGGTGCAAGCTCTACCTATTATGGATATAGCTCGGATCCCATAAAATACGGACAAGTTGATTTCAAAAATCCATACCCAACTGTTTTTGGTTATGAGCGAAATATACCAGGTCCGCCCGTATTTAACGGTGTCCAAACTTATAGGTTTGTAAGTTATTATTCCAATATATCTTATTCATATAAGGACAGATATACCTTTAGTATAAGTGGTAGAAGGGATGGCTCAAATTTATTTGGTGCTGAGACTAATGATAAATGGAAACCTTTGTGGTCTACGGGAATTTCTTGGGAATTATCTAGGGAGAAGTTTTACAAATTTGATGCAGTGCCGTATGTAAAAGTAAGAGCAACATTAGGATACAGTGGAAATGTCGATCTTCGCAAGACACCATACCCGATCGCACATTATAGTATAGCTGATCCGAATACTGGATATCCTATTGCAACAGTTGGTCGGCTAAATGATCCTTCATTGAGGTGGGAACAGACGAGTCAGCTAAACTTCGGAATTGATTTTTCTACACGCAAGCAGAGAATTTCCGGTTCAGTAGAGTATTACTATAAAAAGAGCAACAACTTGTACGGTACTGCTCCATCTGACTACACTGGCGGTGGGGCCAATACGCGTACGAAAAACGTTGCTGATATGATGGGGCGGGGAGTTGACGTCCTTTTAAAATCTTTGAACTTAACGGGAACAATTAAATGGAACACTACGTTCTTGTTCAATTACAACATGAATAAAGTGACAGCTTATTATAGCGAATCATCTCAAAGAATTAGTTCCTTAATTTCTACGATAGCAGGTAATGGAGTAATACCAATCGTCGGTAAACCAGTGTATGCATTGGCAGCATACAGATGGGGGGGACTTAATAGTGAGGGCGCGCCTCAGGGGTATTTAGATGGTCAATTGAGCACCGATTATATTGCCATATTTAATGAATCAACTATTAAGGCTGCTACCAGTGACAACTTAAGGTATGTTGGACCTGCTAGTCCAACAATTTTTGGAAATCTTATTAATGAAATAACCTGGAAAGGTATTTCGCTATCATTCAATATATCTTATAGCATGGGATACTATTTTAGAAAACCTACCATATCCTATTCAAATTTGTTTAACACGGGAATAGGGCATCCGGATTTTGAAAAACGATGGAAAACACCAGGGGATGAACTGCTGACAAATGTTCCGGCAATGGTCTATACGAGTGATCCAGATTTTTACAATAGGGACCAGCTCTACTATTTTTCAGAGATAAATGTATTAAAGGCTCACAATATACGATTGCAATATATAAATCTCATGTATAATCTTTCTAATAATTTTCTGAGAATGCCAATTGAACGACTTCAATTATATTTTAACGCTGCTAATCTTGGCATATTGTGGCGAGCAAATAAGGAGGGCATAGATCCAGATTATCCGAATGATTTTGCTCCTACGAAAACTTACACTATTGGTTTAAGAGCTAATTTTTAAGGTGCGTAAATAAAGTTGTATGAATCACATGAAACAATTGGTTATAATTCTTTTTGCAGTTGCGCTTAGCTCTTGCAAAAAGTACTTGGATAAGAAGTCAGATACCAGTTTGGTAGTGCCTTCTACTTTGGAAGATTTCCAGGCATTGATGGACAGATCGGCAACAATGAACCTAATTACTCCATCTACAGGAGAAGCTTCGGCAGACGATTATTTTTTACTTCCTGATACTTACAATGCCCAAAGTGATTTATTAAAGAAAATATATACATGGGTTCCACGGGACTATAATTATTCAAACGATTGGTCTAACTGCTATTTGTCTGTGTACGTTGCTAACTTATGCCTGGAAAGATTGCCTTTAGTTCCCAAAACTGCAAGTAATGAGTCTAAATGGAACTATATAAAGGGGGCCGCATTATTCTATCGTTCTTATGCTTTTTTGAACCTGGTTTGGTTACATGGCAAAGCCTATGATGCAAGTACTTCTGACACCGATCCGGGAATTGTATTGCGCCTGAGTTCTGACGTCAATACCCAAAGTGTCAGAGCCTCCGTTAAAGCTTGTTATGATACGGTTATTGCGCATACCAAGGAGGCTGTCCAATACTTGCCTGATTTTGCCGAAAATGTCTACAGACCATCCAAGGTTGCAGCATATGCTTTGCTGGCGAGAGCCTACTTATCAATGCGGAAATATTCAGAGGCTTTACAATACGCTGATTTATGCTTGGGTAAGCAAAACTATTTGATTGATTTTAATGGAGACCCTGTTATAAATGGTAGTTTAAGTGGAACTGCACCTTTTAAGAGCTATCAGTTTAATGGTGAAATTATTTTCTATAGCCAGATGAACAGGAACACCAGCCTGATATTTCCAGCTCAGGCTAGGATAGATACTTTATTATATCAGCAGTATGATGCGAATGACTGGAGGAGAACGGCTTTCTTCAGGTCCATTGGAGGGTACGTTCAATTTAAAGGAAACTATTCCGGCAATGCAAATTTTCATTTTAGTGGTTTGGCAACGGATGAAATGTTTCTGATAAGGGCAGAATGTTATGCGCGAGAAGGTAATGTTGCATTAGCGATGGCTGATTTAAACACATTGATGCAGAAACGTTGGAAAAATTCGGTACCATTTCCAACATTTGAAGCACTGGATGCGGACGAGGCTTTAGATTTAATACTCACCGAAAGGCGAAAAGAATTAGTAATGCGTGGACTTCGCTGGATTGACATTAAAAGACTCAACAAAGAAGGGAGGAACATTGAACTTACCAGGGTGTTACCGGATGGTTCAGTTGTAAAACTATTGCCCAATGCCAATTATTACGCATTGCCTCTTCCCAAAGACATTATTGATATGACAGGTATTCCACAAAATGAATATTGACATAAGCATTTTGCACTTATATCATTTACATTGACATAGAAAAACAGCTTAGGTATATTCCTAAGCTGTTTTTTTCCAAAAGGATTTCTTAGAAAGTCTTGTTTTGAGATCCAACTACATCAATTGAACTGAGTTCATCAACCATGTAAGTGCCAGGGTGAGCAGAAGATTCTGTAGCAACTATTGTAACGTTACCACCTTCAGCAGGCAGTCTTAATCTACGTACACCAGCATCTACGATTGTTTCAGATTCCGGCACGATGATTTCGCATGCCTTTTCAACATTGGTTTGAGGACATGTGCGTTGGAATTGATTGGGTTGAGTTACGAGTATGGCGCTGCCCCAGGAGCTTGGTGCCAGACTTGTTACGTTAGCTTGACTATAAGAACCACCGGGTGCCTTGTACTCAAAAGAGTAAAAGTCTGCCATTTTTACACCAGCGGGTTTGTTAAAAGCGCTAAAGGCAACTGCAAAAACTACTGCGGCAACGCCAAGAAGATACTTTTTCATAAAGGAAAAAATTTAATGATTAATGTTTTTGCCTACTCTTATTGCGGTTTTTTCGGCATCCAACCGTTGTCATTTACGGAGACAAATTCCGTTATTACTCTTCTTGCAAGCAGAGTAATAAATTAATGTGCACATACTATCTTTTTCAGAGATTGATTTGTCAGGTGATTACCTCAAATTCTCGCTTTTCTGAGATCACGATCAAACCTGTTTGCTAAAAATGCTAACCCTGTGAATAAAACATTAAATATTAGGTGTTGGGTCCAGGTCATTTGTTGTATGACTCCTCCACAGGAGCAAGGTAGTTCTGGGGAAAAAGCCATCATTAAAGAAATATAAGCTGTGAAAACAAGCATTAATATAAGTGAACTATATAAGCCAATCCGTCTGGTAAATGGAAAAAATAATAATGCACTGACAAGGTATTCTGCTGCAACTATTGCCCATGCAGTTTCTAAAGAAAATTTTTCAAAGAATGGAATGTGATATATGGCTGCCTGAGTCTTTCCGATTTCATAAGTTTTGCTAATGGCTGTGTAAAGGAACAAGAGAATAAATAACGCACTAACAATTTCAACCACCAGCTTTTTTCTTGCCGGTGTCATTTCCAAAAATCTTTTACGACGCTGAATCGTCCCGGCTTGAATAACTTCTGACATAGCTGACAAGGTTTAATAATAATGGTTTGAATAGATAACCGGATTACACTATCTCTTACAAATACACTTGTACGGACCATTCTTTTACAGGTTTCGGTGTAGGAGTTAACATTCAAATCAAAAAATGCCGGAGGCTGGTAGTTGCTGCACATTAGCTGTCAACTCTCCCCAAAAAATACAGGTCTGAGAATGAGATAACCCAGCCTTCCGGTCTATATGTGGCATTGTCGAATTTCCCTGTCAAAGAATCTTACGCAATATAGAATCCCAAATGTTCGAAAAATGCACGATTTTGTTCTAAAAATGCACAAGAAGAATTAAGAAAGTGTTAAGGGTGTTTTTAAACGTGGTAACGGTAAAGAGTAGCCGCTACGCAACTTCACGCATACTCCCCGATTTCTTTCGGCGCTAAACCATGCACCTTTTTAAACGCCGTACTGAATGCGCTTAAACTCTTGTAACCGCACTTGTACGCAATCTGTTTGCGCGTCAATCGCCCCTCTTCCAGCAACGCCCGGGCACGCTCCAGGCGCTTTTGGATCACGTATTGCTTGAACGTAGTCCCCAACAGTTGCTTGAAACCCAACTGGAGCACGTTGCGGTTCAACCCCGTTTCAATCGTGAGGTCATACAGGCTTCTTTTTTCAAATGGATTGTTGTCAATGGTAGCAATGATAGCGAGAATGGCTTCGCGTACATGTGCACGCAGCTGCTTTTCATGTTTCATGGACAAGGTTATATGTTTTGGCAATAAGGTTATAAGTAGCATGTTTCAAGCTGCTAATAACTAATCAGTTCATCATAGCTATTGCTTATGTTGCCTTAACCTGTATCGGTGCGGGTAGTACAGGGGAAATACCTTCCGCAAAGCCTGACCGGGGGAGTTGCACAACAAATGTAAGGTGACTACCCGTTACCGGCCAAATTTTGTGTACAGATTAACGCTTAAGGTGCGGTACAGGATAGTGTATAAGATTGCAAAACATTTTACGCGGCCGTATGGTTCCCTGAAATCCATAAAATCATTGCTGGGATATAAGTTGTTGTTAATCATTATCCCAGGAGTTACCTGTAAACTACAACGCTGGCGACGCATCCGCCAAGCCTGCTTTTTACTGGTAAATAGGTACAGTTATCAAAAAGCAGATAAATTCCAGGGGGGATAGTCCGCGCTTATGTACATCTTGTCTTTATGCAGTGCACATCCGACAAAGCACATCCCCGTTCTCGTCCCTGGTGCCGGCCAATTTCCTATCAAATAATGCAGCGCTTGTTTGTCCGCCCGATGCAGTGGTGAAAGTGTGTTGCTACACCTATTGTTCACTCTAAATAACGTTTAGGCGCAATCTGCCACGGCGTATTTTTTTGATGGGTTGCAGGAGGTAGAGATGTATTTTACAATTCAGCCAAAAACCTATCGTATGCTGAGATTTAAAAAACTTTGAGGTGCTTTGGTGAAAAGGCAGGGTTTGCGGGGGAGGTGAGCATTACGGCTAATTTTTTGCCGGAGTATTGGGAGTGAATAAAGTGCTTGACCACCCCCGGCAATTAATTCCCCACTCCCTCACACACACCCATCCCACATCACGCTCCACCCATACCCCCAGCCACCCACTCTTCCCAGATCACCCACACTGCACCCATCCCTCCCGCTCATGGTCTGTCTTTTGCAACTCCATATCCACAACTAACCCTTACCCAATTCCTCTTTCAACATGAACAGGTCTTGCCATACAAGACCACCCTTTAGGAGCCATATGAGGTTATCCGTGCCTCCTCATTTAGATCACTAAATCATTAAACAAACGCACCATGTCTATTCTCAAAGTCATTGAGGTGATGTCCAATTCTTCCAAAAGTTGGGAAGATGCAGTACAAAATGCGGTGGCAGACGCTTCCCGCACCATCCGCAACATCCGCTCTGTTTACATCAAAGAGCAAACAGCGCATGTAGAAAATGATAAAGTAGTGGAATACCGCATCATTGCAAAAATGACTTTTGAAATAGACCAGGCGTGAACAGCGCCCGGTTCATTCAATCATTTTTAACAAAAACAGTCATGAGCCAATTTGAATTTTTATCCCTGAATTTTGAATTTGAGGGGAATGATTACTTCTGCCTTATCCGCAAGAAGAAAAAGGGAAACGATATCGTGGAGTATCATATCACCGTGATGAACGGCAAACTGGAACGTTTGCTCTATGGCAACCATATCATCACCGAAATCAATGGTCAACTGCAGATTGATAATGTAGTGCAGAACCAGAAACAGGCAGCGCTCAAACTCACCATCACCAAGGCGCTCCATAAATACCTTGTTAACCAGCGCGCCCATGCGGCAGAAAACCAGTTGCCTGCACCGGTGAATGGTTAGTGTTGCAACGCTTCACGCACTATTCATCACTTGATTTTTTATTGCTTTCCGGATCCAGAAATTCCGGTTGCTGATCGAATTGCCGGTCAGGCGTGGATGGACGGGGATAGGATTTTTCTTCCTCCCTGTCCATATCGTGTAATATGGAACTGTCTTCCTGTCCTTCGCGGATCTTGTTGGGCTCTTTTTTCCCTTTATTGAATTTGTTCTTGCCCATGGTTAAGCGGTTTCAATACCCGTATAAAAAAATATACCGCCCCCATGCCTGGTGTAGAAAAAACACTACACCCGTTTACCGGGCAGCGCCCGTTGGTATAATATTTTGAAGGATATACCCGCAATCAATAAATGACCAAAATATTCAATTATGAACACGTACGCACAACAGGAACAACCACTCATGCAATCGTCCGATAAACTCGACCGGGTAGCATTGGCGGCCGGCGGATTGCTGTTGCTCGGCAATGGCATTCGTCGTGGCTCCCTGCTGAAAATGGTAATTGGCGGCTATCTCGCATACCGCGGCATTGCCGGAACAAAAAGTTTTGATGAGTTGTACCAGTGGACCTCCGAAAAAATAGGGCAGGGGAAAAGCCTGAACATCCGCACGTCGATGGTGGTGAACAAACCGCGGGAAGAAGTGTATCGCGCCTGGCGCAATCTCTCCAACCTACCCTTGTTCATGGACCATCTCATCAACGTTCGGGAAGAAGATCGCATGCACAGCCAATGGGAAATGAAATTGCCCGGCGGTGTAGGCACGGTGAAATGGCGCGCGGAGATTGTGAAGGAAAAAGAAGGGGAGATGATTGCCTGGAATTCGATTGATGAGGCGGAAATTCACAATGCCGGCAAAATCAGTTTTCGCGATGCGCTCGGTGGCGAAGGCACCAGGGTTGACATTGTGATCAGCTACAAAGCGCCGTTAGGAGCGCCCGGCGAAAAGATTGCGCGCGTGCTCAATCCCATGTTCAAAAGAATGGTCGAAAAAGACATTCACAATTTCAAAAATTTCGTGGAGCTGGGAGAGTATCGCACGGCCGGTACGGAAACAGTGACCCCTTGATGCTCACCACACATACTCATATTCTATGCGGCCAATGAGCACGCGTGTTTTGGAAAAACATTCGTCTTTGGCGCGCAGTCCCTTTTCATTGTAGGTATAATACCATTTCTGGTAATCGCTGGTGCCCTCGATGGTCACAATCATGGCGTGCAGGCGGCTGGCTTCATCGTATTCAAAAATATAATCGGGCAACAGGCGTTTGGCGCGGCGGTTATACCGTACAATATCGGTCAGGCGACCGGCATCATCGTAATAATAATACACCGATGATTCGGCGCGACTTGGCTGCTCGGGATTTTCTTCCACCACATTCCCTTTTTCATCCAGCACAAACGTGAATGCCATCGAATCTTTTTCATTTTTGATGCGGACCATGCGTTGCGGTTTGCCGGCCTCATTATAAAACCAGCGATGCGTTTCTTTGTTAACATATTGTCCGGGTGAATACGATTCCCGGTGGATCACCGAAATCCTTCCGGCATCATCATAACGGTATTGTACGATGGTGCGGTTACCTTCCGAGGTGTCGGTGGTTTGCAGGAGCCGTCCTTTTTCATCAAACTGCGCAATACTTTCCGAAGCCCCGTTCAGCGGGTCTTTGGTCACCGTTTTGATCTGCGTAAAATTACTTTTCACCGTCTGGGTACAACTGAACCCTTCAATCGGCTGGTTACGGTTATCGAAACTCCTGAAACGAACGCCTTTTACTTTGTTGGCCTGAAACTGCGCCCGTTTCTGTGTGAGTTCGGCGGTGGTCACCAGGTCTTTGTAGTAATATTGCTGGCCAATGGCATGGCCGGCGCTAACCAGGGTAAATACAATCAGGAATAGTGTTTTCATAATGTTCGTTCCCGCTGCGGGTGTGTTACTAACGTATAATTGGCTGTTTAATATACAATAACGTGCAATTTTTCAATAAAAATGCCTCATTTCCTTACTTTTAGTTAAAATTTTGAAACGTGTCTCACGCCAGGGAACGCGACGAAAAAATCTGTCTCAATTGTAATACGCCTTTGTACGGGCGCTATTGTCACCGCTGCGGCCAGGAAAATGTAGAGCCGCGCACGTCGGTATGGGGATTGATCACGCATTTTTTTTACGATATCACCCATTTCGACGGGAAATTTTTCAGTACCACCAAATACCTGGTGGCACGGCCGGGCTTTCTGCCCAAAGAATACATGCTGGGCAGGCGGGCTTCGTACCTCAACCCGATCCGGATGTACATTTTTACATCGGCCTTCTTTTTCCTGATCTTCTTTTCTGTATACAGTGCCGATGAATTTGTATTCACGGAGAACAAGTCAAACAAAGCTGATAACAGGGGTTCCTCCCGAAAGAATAAGGACCGCAACGATACCGCCTCCCTTGCCGCAGTGCCGGTACCGGTGGATTCGCCAGGCGTGTACCGTTACCCGGGGCCCGATACCACGCAGCAAATAACACAATACCGGCGGGATACCTTGCAAACGACCCGCCGTGCAGCCGGCCGGCAGGAAGACCTGGATTTTATAGCAACCGAAGGCGAAACCTTTACCGTCATCTCCTGCCGCTACACGACAAAGGAGGAATATGATTCAGTGCAAAATTCCTTACTCGCCAGTGAACGCGATGGCTGGCTCACGCGGAAGATAACGCTGCGTAAAATTGAAGTGAACAGTAAATACCGGCACAACCAGAAGCAATTCTGGGCCGATGCCATGGGCGGCTTTCTACATTCCTTTCCTTACCTGCTCTTTGTATCGCTGCCCTTGTATGCGCTGTACCTGAAACTGCTGTATATAAGAAGGAAGAAATATTATTATGTGGACCATGGCATGTTCCTGATCTACCTCTACATTTTTACCTTTTTATTTTTACTGGTGTTGCTCGGCATATCCGAAATTCGCCAGCAATTGGGTTGGAACTGGCTGTCCATCCTCGAAGCCATCATGATGATCTGGGGTATTTATTATGCCTGGCGCGCCATGTACAAGTTTTACGAACAGGGCAGGTTAAAAACCCTTGTTAAATTCATGCTGTTCAATTTCATGTGTGGCGTGTCTATCATTATTTTGTTCGTCGCGTTTTTCTTATTAACCATATTCAGACTTTAATCATTGGGAGCTATGCAACACGATAAAGCGGCCGAAGCATTTGCGCGTTTGGTACAGATCATGGATGATTTGCGAGAAAAATGTCCGTGGGACCGGAAACAAACCGTGGATACCCTCCGTCACCTTACCATTGAAGAAACCTATGAACTGGCCGATGCCATTACCGATAAAGACTGGCAGGGCATTAAGGAAGAGATCGGCGACCTGCTGTTGCACATGGTGTTTTATGCAAAGATCGGCGCGGAACAACAGCAGTTCACCCTGGAAGAAGCGCTGCATGGCATCTGCGAAAAACTGATCAGTCGTCACCCGCATATCTATGGCGATATCAAAGTAAAGGATGAAGAAGAAGTAAAACAGAACTGGGAAAAACTGAAACTGAAAGAAGGCAAAAGTTCTGTGTTGCAGGGCGTACCGAAATCCTTACCTGCCATGGTAAAAGCCATGCGCCTGCAGGAAAAGGCAAAGCAGGTGGGTTTTGAATGGGACAACCGCGGGCAGGTGTGGGACAAAGTGCAGGAAGAAATGCAGGAGTTGCAGGACGCCGTGGCCCGCAACGACCAGCAGGAAATGGAAAATGAACTGGGCGATGTGTTGTTTTCGCTGATCAATTATGCACGGTTTTTGCACGTGGATGCTGAAAACGCGCTCGCCAAAACCAACAATAAGTTTATCAGCCGCTTTACGCAAATGGAGCAGCAAGCATTGGAACAGGGTAAACCCCTGGCCGATATGACGCTCAGTGAAATGGATGCTATCTGGGATTCAATTAAAAAACAAACGCAGACTTGAAGCAGTTCCTGAAAACGAAGCTCAACAGGAATACCTACCTGTTACTGGCTGTGATTGGCCTGTTCGGCATAGCGTACTTGCTCAACAACTATGTGCTGGTAACTACCTCTACCCGCTACTATACCCGCCTGATCCAGAACAGGATCCAGCAGAAGGAAAAGGATTTTGAAAAACTCTCCCGCGATACGGCCCTGCTGGCCTCGCTGGTAGACCGTCGCTACCAGGAAGCCACGCTCGAAAAACTCATCAACAAAGGTTATTACGTTTTCCTTTACGGCGAACGGGTAAACGGCCAGCTGCCGGAACTGCTGTTCTGGAATACGCAGGAAGTGTTGCCGGATATGACATCGCCCGCTACAGAGGTGGGGAGCCGTACCATCATCATGGCCAATGGCATTTATGTGCGAACGGAAAGGGATTTGTACCTGAAAGATGGAAGACGTTTTACCCTGGTGGCGCTGATTCCCGTGCTGCGCAAGTATGCCGTGCAAACGGAAAACCTGCAGAAAGAATTTGTGGATTTCAGCAAAGCCATTAAACAGGTAGACATTGCATCCGGTCCTACAGACTTTGCAGTGAAAGGGGAGAAGGGAAACATTCTTTTTTACCTGCAGAAAACCAATTTGCACAACCAGCAAAGCAGCGTGGTGACCATTATTTTTGTATTGCTGGGGTTCCTGTTGTTGTTTCTGTTGCTGCATCAGATTGCTATCTACCTGCACGAACGGTTCGGCTTCTGGTATAGCACCTTGTTTTTGGCTTTGTCTGTGTTGTTATTGCGCATAGGCAGTTACCTGTTTCCCCGTGTATTGAACCTGCGCCAGTTTGAACTGTTCGATCCTTCCATTTATAGCTCCAATTACATACTGTCTTCACTCGGCGACCTGCTGATCAACGCGCTGTTGTTTTGCTGGGTGGTGGTATATGTAAACCGGCGAACGGATGTATCGGTAATAAAGCCTTATGAGGCGCCCTGGAAAAACTGGGTGGCCGTGGTAGGAATGATGGCAGGACTGGTAGTGCTCACCTTTACGTTCAGCGGCATTCTGCAGGGTCTGGTGTCTGACGCGCAGATATCGTTTAACGTAACGAATATTTACAGTCTTACCCAATATAGTTATGTAGGATTTTTGATACTGGCCACGCTGGCGTTGAGTTATTTTTTCCTATCGCAGTTATTGCTTACGCTGGCAGGCAAACTGGTGGGCGCGCGGAATTATGTGGTGTTCATCATTGCGGCTACTATCGGGTTGCTCATAATCAGTTTTACCGGCGATACCAACCGCGTGGAGCTGAACCTGTACGTGATGGTTTGGCTGCTGGTGTTTATGTGGCTGATGCAGCAGAAGATTTTTTCCGGTCTTAACCTGCGGCTCAATGTATCGGAAGTATTGTTCTGGCTCTTTGTGTTTTCTTTTTCCATGTCGGCAGTGATCATTTATGAAAACCGGAAAATAGAGGTTGATGAAAGACAACGCTATGCCGGTCGCATTGCCTTGCAATCAGACCCCGCCAGTGAACGGTTGCTGAGCGTGGCGCTTACCTACCTGGACAGCAATTTTCTTTCGCGCAATTTTGAACGCTTTTACGAAGAGGCTTCCAATGCGTGGATCAAAGACAGTATTATCAGCAGAAGCTTTATCGGTTATACGATACGGTATGAAACGCGGATTTATACCTTCGATTCTACCGATGCGCCCTTGTTCAACAGCGAACCGGCTTCCTATGATACGCTGAATACGATATTCCGTGTGCAGGGCAAACGGGCCGCCACGCCGGGCCTGCGCTATTTTGAAAGATCGTTCGATAGAATTTCCTATATCTACCGGCGAGAAGCCATTGATGAAAACGGTAAACGTCTCGGGACTTTCTTTGTATTGTCAGACCCGCGTAACTATAAAAGCGATGCCCTTACGCCGGAATTGTTCCGGCAGAACCGCGAACTGGTGCCGGAATACTCTGCCGTGTACAGTTATGCTGTGTACGACAGCATGCGTAACCTGATTCGCAATTACAATGATTATGCGTTTCCTACGGTGCTGTCGTCGGACCCGGTGCCGCCCGACAAGGAATTTCATATTATCAGTCGCGGGGGATATGAAGAATTGTGGTACCGGCCCTCTTCCGACAAACGCATTGCCGTGGCGCGGAAGAACAATTCTTCCATCGAAGCCATTACGCTCTTTGCGTATCTGTTCAGTACGTTCCTCTTCATGCTGGCCATGTACCGGTTTGCTTCCCTGCTGATCCGCAGCCGGCTGCGATGGTCGTTGTTCAAGCAGCACTGGCAACTGAGTATCCGATCGCAGATCCACAGCACGATTATCAGTGTGAGTTTGTTGTCGTTCATAGTGATTGGTATTGCCACCATCCTGTTTTTTATCAATCGATACCAGCGCAACAACCAGGACCGGCTTACGCGCGCCATCCAGATCATGACGCGGCAGGTGCAGAATGGATTGTTTGGCGATGGCAGCACGGACGATGACAGCACGCTGTTGTATTTCACGATCTTCAATAATAAAACAGAAAAACTCATCCAGGAAATTGCAGAAGTGCATGGCATGGATGTGAACCTGTACGATACATCGGGCAATATCCGCATTACGTCCAATCCCGATGCCGATATTTATTCCAGCGGGGTGCTGAGTACCAAAATGAATCCGCTGGCTTACCATCGCCTGCACCACCAGCACCATGTACAAACGGTAACGGAGGAAACGGTGGGCAAGGTGGATTACCTGAGTATCTATTCACCCATACGCAACAAGGGCGGCAGGGCAGTGGCCTTTCTCAATATTCCTTCTTACAGCAGCCAGGTGGAACTGAAGCAGGAGATTTCCAATTTCGTGGTGACGGTGGTGAACCTGAATGTTTTTATCTTCCTGGTGGCGGGCGCCATTGCGTTGTTTATTACGAACCGGATTACTTCTTCCTTTACCCTGATTGGTCAGAAGATGCGCGATATCAACCTGCGGAAGATGAATGAAAAAATAGAATGGAAGCGCGATGACGAAATTGGGGTACTGGTGAAAGAATACAACAAGATGGTGCAGAAACTGGAAGACAGTGCCGAAGCGCTGGCCAAGAGCGAACGCGAAGGCGCCTGGCGACAAATGGCGCGGCAGGTGGCGCATGAAATCAAAAACCCGCTCACGCCGATGAAGCTGAGCATTCAGTACCTGCAGAAAGCCATCGACAACAATTCGAAAGACGTGAAGCAGATGACCACCAATGTGGCACGCACGCTGATTGAACAGATTGATCATTTGAGCAAGATTGCTTCAGATTTTTCGCAGTTTGCGAATATTGGGAATCCGAAGAATGAGGTGTTTGATTTGCATGAGATGTTGCACTCGCTGGTGGCATTGTATGAGGCTACGGAAAACCTGGATTTTACGTGGAAGCGGGTGGAGCAGCGGGTGTTGTTGTTTGCGGATAAAACGCAGTTGAATCGATTGTTTACGAATTTGTTGCAGAATGCGGTGGAGGCGAGTGCGCATAGAGAGCAGCGGATGATACGTATGGAAGAGACATTGGACGGGGCGTATATAACGGTAAGTATAACCGATAACGGAACGGGTATTCCGGAACAAATGCGTAACCGTATTTTTACGCCTAATTTTACTACCAAATCATCGGGTACGGGGCTGGGATTGGCGATGAGCAAGGGGATAGTGGAGCAGGCGAAAGGGGAGTTGTGGTTTGTAACGAAGGAAGGAGAGGGGACTACGTTTTTTGTGAAGTTGCCGCTGTTGAGAGCGACGAATTGAGAGGGGGGCAGTGGAGAAACCTACCTCCCCCTCCTCATTTTCCTTTTCTCCAAATATTCCTCCAACTCCCCCAAAGAAAAACTACTAAGATTTTGCTCCTTCCTCAACCCTCCCTTCTGTGCTGCCAACACCCCATACCTGCAATCCCCAAACCCCTCAATAAAATGCGCATCAGGATCAATAGCAATCAACGCCCCTTTTTCCACCGCATAATCAATCCACCTCCAATCAATATCCAACCGCCGCGGATGCGCATTCAATTCAATCGCCACCTGGTGCTCAACACATGCCTCAATAATAGTAACATGGTCCACCGGATACCCCGGCCGGCTCAACAACAACCTCCCCGTCATATGCCCCAATATCGTCGTATAAGGATTACGGATGGCATTCAATAACCGCATCATTGCCTTTTCTTCATTCATCTGCAAATTGGAATGTATAGAAGCAATCACCAGATCAAAAGTAGCCAACACATTATCCGAATAATCCAGACTGCCATCCCCCAGGATATCACATTCAATACTTTTAAAAATCCGGAAAGGCGCCAGTTTAGCATTCAGTTCATCAATATACCGATGCTGCTCCCGGATGCGCTCTTCCGACAACCCCTTTGCATACGCCGCGCTCTTACTATGGTCGCTGATCACCAGGTATTCATATCCCTGTTCCATACATGCTGTAGCCATTGCTTCAATAGTATGCAATCCATCGCTCCAATCGCTATGCGTATGAATAATGCCTTTGATATCGTTGGGTTGAATGAGGGGAATGGGGCCGTTCTTTTTTACCTGTTCAATCACTTTCGCCTGTTCCCGCAGGGGCGGCGCAATATAGGGCACGCCAATCGCTTCAAACAAAGCTTCTTCCGAAGCATAGGAAGCCGTCGCATCGTACTGCGGCATAGCTTTCACCGCTGCTGCAAATTCATCGCTGCAACTCGTTTGAAACAATTGCTGGTAAAACTGTTCCTTCGTTGCATGATAAAAAGTGAGCGGCAAATTTTCACTGCCACGCGCAATCAGCAGGTGGGGCTGTATGGTTTCTGCCTGGAATGCTTTGGATTGTAACCACGTCAATAATTCTTCCGGCGTAGCAGTAGTGACCCATTCCAGCCGGTTGATGATTTCTGATTGCCGGCGGAATTGCCCGGTAAGCGCAAACAAATGTTGCGGGAATTGTTGTTGCAGCGCGGCGTCGATGGAGCGGGCAAAGGGTTCTGTTTCCGAATAAAGGTGACTGCCCAGGCTCTTCATGTAAAATTCGATGGAGGCCTGTACGTTTTGTTGCGTTTTGGCGCCAAAGCCTTTGTACAGCAGCAGGCGGTTTTCGTTGCAGGCGTACAGCAGTTCACCAACGGATTCAATGCCCATTTCTTTCCAGATGGTGGCAATTTTTTTCGGGCCGAGGCCTTTTATTTTAAGCATCTCGAGCACACCGGGCGGTGTTTTCTCAATGAGGGTGTCCAGCGCTGCCAGTCGGCCGGTTTCGATGATTTCGATGATTTTTTTGGCGGCAGATTGGCCAATGCCTTTGATAGTAGCCAGTTTATCGGCAGGAATTTCCGCTACCGGTTGTGGTAATTTATCTATAGCAAATGCCGCCGCGGAGTACGAACGTGATTTGAATTCATTTTCTCCATGTATATCCATCAATTTCGCCAGCAGTGCAAACTGGTCTGCTATCAAGCCATTGTCTACAGCCATTTGATCTTTTTTATGTGTGATCAAATGTAACAAAGTCTTATTGAAACGCTATCATCCTGCGGCCCTGGAATATTTCACTCAAACTCCACCACCACATCATCCTGTTCCACCAGCACGCCTTCTTTTAATACTATTTGTTTTACCGTAGCAGGGCCCGGGGCAACAATAGTGCTTTCCATTTTCATGGCTTCAATAACAAATAATGGGGTGTTCTTTTGCACAACATCCCCGCTTTTTACCAGTAAGCGGGATAGTTTTCCCTGCAGCGGCGCGCCAATTTCTTTTTCACTGCTTACTTTCTTATGCACTGCTTTCGTTACCGTAAAACTTTTATCGCGTACAGAAACCGAGCGCGTCTGCCCATTGAGTTTGAAGAAAATTTGCTTATACCCATTCTCATCCACCTCCGTCATATATAAAAACTTCACCAGAATGCTCTTCCCGGGTTCCAAATGAATCAACGCCTCCTCATTCGGCTTCAACCCGTACAAAAACACCGGCGTAGGAATATACCACACTTCCCCAAAGCTGCTCTTGAACTGGTGATACGCATCAAATACCCTCGGGTAAAACAACCACGACAGCAAATCCGTATACGCATATTGCGCCCCATACTTTTCCTTGAATTGCTTCCACTCCGCATCCAGGTCCAATGGCTTCATATGCGCATTCGGCCGGTCGGTAAAAGGTTTTTCATTCTTCAGAATCAATTGTTGCAGTTTTTGCGGAAACCCTCCCGGCGTTTGTCCCAAATCACCGCGGAACAAACCAATCACGCTATCGGGAAAAGCCAGCGTATCGCCTTTTTCATAAATATCTTTTTCATCGTACCCATTGGCCGTCATAAACAAAGCCATATCGCCCACTACTTTGGAAGATGGCGTTACTTTCACAATATCACCAAAGAGTTTGTTTACCACCACATAATTCTTTTTAATCTGCCGGAATTTATCTTCCAGTCCCAATGAACGCGCCTGCGGCCGCAGGTTGGAATATTGTCCGCCGGGAATTTCATGCTCAAACACTTCCGCCGTTCCCGCTTTCAGTTGCGATTCGAAAGGATAATAATATTCCCGCACATCTTCCCAGTAATCACTCAAGGCGTTCAATTTCTCCAAATCCATCGGCAGTTCACGCGGATGTCCCTTCATCATGGCCACAATGGAATTGAAATTGGGTTGTGCCGTCAGTCCCGACATGGCGGCCAGCGACACATCGATCACATCCACGCCTGCTTCTATAGCATTGAGATAGGTGGCTGACTGTATGGACGACGTATCATGGGTATGCAAATGAATGGGAATGTCCACCACCTTCTTCAATTCGGTAATGAGTATGCGCGCCTGCATGGGTTTCAGCAGTCCGGCCATATCTTTTATACCTAAGAGGTGCGCGCCTGTATCTTCCAGCTGCCGCGCCAGGTCCAGGTAATATTGCAGGTTGAATTTCTGATTGCGGGTTTTGTCGAGGAAATCACCGGTATAGCAAATACAGGCCTCTGCCAGGGCATTGGTGCGTTCACGAACGGCATTGATGCTCACGCGCATCCCTTCTATCCAGTTGAGCGAATCGAAAATGCGGAAAATATCGATGCCGTTTTTCCACGAAGTTTCGATAAACGTTTCCACCAGGTTATCGGGATAAGCTGTATAGCCCACCGCATTCGAACCGCGGATCAGCATCTGGAACAAAATGTTCGGTATGCGTTCGCGCAGCATTTGCAGCCGCCGCCAGGGACATTCGTGCAGGAATCGCAACGCCACATCAAACGTTGCGCCGCCCCACATTTCGAGGGAAAATATTTCCGGATGATTTTTCGCCACCACTGCTGCCACCTGCAGCATATCGATGGTGCGCAAGCGGGTGGCCAGCAGCGACTGGTGGGCATCGCGGAAAGTGGTATCGGTATAATGAATGGTATGCGTTTCTTTTAACCAGCGCACAAATTTTTCGCGTCCCCATTCCTCCAGCAAATTTTTGGTGCCTTTGGGGGCAGGATGCGGTGGCGCCTCCGGCACTACCGGTGTACGAAATTGCACGGTGGGATTTACGGCGGCCACATCGCTGTTGCCGTTGACGATCACATCGGCAATGTATTGCAGCGCCTTGGTGCCACGGTCCTGTCGCGGCGTGAGCGAAAACAGTTCCAGGTGGTTGTCGATAAAATTCACCGTAGCCCTGCCCGACCGGAAGGCGGGATGCCGCAGCACATTTTCCAGGAAGGAGATATTGGTCTTTACGCCTCGTATACGGAATTCCGTTAGGGTGCGGATGAGCCGGTCGCAGGTTTCTTCCAGGCTTCTGCCGGAGGCCGTGATCTTTACCAGCAGCGAATCGAAAAAAGGTGAGATGCTCACGCCGGGGTAGGAGCTGCCTTCATCGAGCCGGATGCCCGGCCCCCCGGCATTGCGGTAGGCAATGAGGGTGCCGTAATCGGGTTTGAAATTATTGGCCGGGTCTTCGGTAGTAACGCGGCATTGGATGGCCACGCCATTCACACTGATCTGTTCCTGGCTGGACAGGTTGATTACCGGGCCGGTAAGGGCATGGCCCTGTGCGATCAGCAACTGGCATTTTACGATATCGATGCCCGTTACTTCTTCCGTTACGGTATGTTCTACCTGGATGCGGGGATTGACTTCAATAAAATAAATGTTTTCCTGTTTATCTACCAGGAACTCTACCGTGCCGGCATTGTTGTACCCCACTGCGCGACAGAGGCGGATGGCATATTCCTGCAATTGCCGGCGGGTGGAGGGTCGCAGCGAAAAGGCCGGCGCCACTTCCACCACTTTCTGGAAGCGCCGCTGGATGGAGCAATCGCGTTCATACAGGTGAATGATATTGCCGTGATGGTCGCCCAGCACCTGTATTTCGATATGTTTGGGCGATTCGATGAATTTTTCAAGGAATACCGTGTCGTTGCCGAAGGCGGTGCGGGCTTCGTTGCGGGCTTCGGGCAATGATTTTTCCAGTTCTGCATCGTTATATACCACGCGCATGCCGCGTCCGCCGCCGCCTGCGGCCGCCTTGATCATTACCGGGTATCCGATACGGTTAGCTTCGCGGCGGGCATCGCTGAATGCGCGCACATCGCCCTGGCTGTCTTCAATCATCGGCACACCGGCACGGCGGGCTACCTGTTTGGCGGCAATCTTGTCGCCCAGTTGTTCCATGATGGGCGCATCGGGACCTACAAACACAATATTTTCTTCGGCGCAGCGGCGCGCGAAGCGGGCGTTCTCTGACAGAAATCCATAACCGGGATGGATGGCGTCTGCTTTTTCTCTTTTGGCTACGGCAAGGATCTCTTCGATGTCGAGATAAGGTTTGAGCGGATCATCGTTGCGGCCGATCTGGTAAGCTTCATCGGCCTTGTAGCGATGCAGGGAGTAGCGGTCTTCAAAGGTGTAGACGGCCACCGTTTTGATGTTGAGTTCGGAGGCAGCACGGAAAATGCGGATAGCAATTTCTCCGCGGTTGGCGACGAGTAATTTTTTGAACATGGCAAGCGGGTTATCGTTATTATAGAAACAACTAAACAGGCGGTTCAAATCAAAGTGTGGAAATAAATAATTGGCGCCTGGGGAAGGTGATTGCAATTATGGGGCCGGGGGGAGAGGAGGGAATGAAATAAAAAAAAGTCCTGAATCAATTCCAGGACTTTCATATTTTTTTGCTTTCCAAAAAGGATGAATACTATTTAGAAGCTTTTTTGGAAGCTTTCTTAGCAGCTTTCTTCTTTTTGGGAGCAGCTTTCTTAGCGGCTTTCTTAGTTGCTTTTTTAGCAGCTTTTTTAGCGGCTTTCTTAGCAGCTTTTTTCTTAGTTGCCATGATTTTTGTGAATTTAACGGTTAGTAAATAGAAATATCAATAGTAAAAATAAAAACTAATTTGAAACAAGCAAATATTTTTTTCACATTTTGTGAAA
>Ga0164243_10003903_pt1 | contig 23620 bp, 46 predicted proteins | sample OricompcompostOP_FD_108781 | JGI IMG/M metagenome (GOLD analysis project Ga0164243, IMG submission 108781) | Organic Plus compost microbial communities from Emeryville, California, USA - Original compost - Organic plus compost (OP) | ecosystem: Engineered > Solid waste > Mixed feedstock >...
ATTCCATTAGAATTTCTATAATGAATTAGATTACCATTAGAATCCCACCATGATTCTGTTCCATTGGAATCTTTAGAATAGATCACATTGCCATGATCATCATATTCCAACCATTGTTCAAATCCATCAGAATTTCTATAATAGACAAGATTTCCATGCTGATCATATTCTTTGATATTGTCTATTCGTTTTTTCATATATGGAGCTTGTCAAATTCTTCTTTAGAAATAATATTGCCATTAGATATAATGGATTGTATTTCCATGGTCATCATACCATGTTTCCCATCCATTAGAATCTTTAATATGGATCACATTCCCATTGGAATCATACCATACTTCATATCCATCAGAATGTTTAGCATGGATTAGATTTCCATGGTCATCAAGGTCATACCATTGTTCATATCCATCAGATATTTTATGATGGATTGTATTTCCATGGTCATCGTGGTCATACCAATATTCTTTTCCATCATAATCTTTAAAATGAATCATATATCCACGATCATCATACCATGCCTCATTTCCAATAGCATTTTTCCAATGAATTAGATTATCATGGTCATCATATTCAAACCATTCTTCTTTTCCAGCAGAATCTTTATAATAGAAAAGATGACCATGTTGATCATATTCTTTTATGTTATATAATTGATTATTCATATATGGATTCTATCATATTCTGCTTTAGTGATTTCATTTCCATTTGAATCATACCATACTTCATATCCATCAGAATCTTTAAAATGGATTTCATTTCTATTATCGTCATATTCCGACCATTCTTCTGATCCATCAGAATATCTAATATGAATTAGATTACCATGCTCATCATGGTCATACCATTGTTCATGTCCTCTAGAATTTCTCCAATGGATTAGATTTCCATAGTCATCATATTCAGACCATTCTTCAAAACCATCAGAATCTTTATAATGGATCATATTATCATGGGCATCATGGTCATACCATTGTTCATTTCCATCATAATCTTTAAAATAGATAAGATGACCATGTTGATCATATTCTTTGAGGCTATCTAATTGTTCATTCATATATAAATCCTATCGTATTCTTCTTTAGAGATTTTATTTCCATTGGAATCATACCATTGTTCAAATCCATCAGAATTTTTAATATGAATTCTATTTCCACAGTCATCATAATCATACCATAAATGATCTCCATTAGACCATTTGATATGAATCACATTACCATGGTCATCATGATCCCACCATTCTTCATGTCCATTAGAATATCTAACATGGATTAGATGACCATTAGAATCATACCACTTTTCATGTCCATTAGAATTTTTAAAATGAATTAGATTACCATAGTCATCATATTTCCACCATTGTTCATATCCATCAGAATTTTTATAATGGATTTTATTACCATACTGGTCATAATCTTTTATGTTATCTAATCGTAATTTCATATATGAATTTTATCATATTCTTCTTTAGTGATTTTATTTCCATTAGAATCATACCATTCTTCTTTTCCAAAAGAATCTCTATAATGGATTTTATTCCCATGATCATCATATTCAGACCATGCTTTATATCCATAAGAATTTTTATAATGGGTTTGATTTCCATTAGAATCATATTCATACCAATATTCATCTCCATAAAAATCTTTATAATAGATAATATTCCCATATTGATCATATTCAGACCATGATTCATATCCAAAAGAATTTTTAGAATGGATACAATTGCCATGCTCATCATGGTCATACCATTTTTCATACCCATTAGAATCTTTAGAATATATGAGATGACCATTATTATCATATTCTTTTATGTAGTCTAATCGTTTTTTCATACATGAATTCTATCATATTCTTCTTTGGAAATTCTCTTACCATTGGAATCATACCATGCTTCATTTCCGTTAGAATATTTAACATGAATTAATTTGCCATTATCATCATACCATGCTTCAGTTCCGGTAGAATATTTAACATGAATTAATTTGCCATTATCATCATATCTAGACCATTTTTCTATTCCATAAGAAGAATCTTTAATATGGATACAATTACCATGGTCATACCATGCTTCCCATCCATCAGAAGTTTTAAAATAGATAAGATTGCCATGCTGGTCATATTCTTTAATTTTGTCTAATTGTTTTTTCATATATAAATTTTATCATTATTCATACATGGACTCTATCATATTCGTCTTGATAATATTGCCATTTGAATCATACCATTGTTCAAATCCATTAGAATATCTAACATGGATCATTTTTCCATTGGCATCATATTCCCACCATTGTTCATATCCATCAGAACTTTTATAATGGATACAATTTCCACGATTATCATATTCAGACCACGATTCATATCCATCAGAATTTCTATAATGAATTAGATTACCATTAGCATCATGATCCCACCATCTTTCATACCCATTAGAATCTTTAGAATATATGAGATGACCATTATTATCATATTCTTTTATGTAGTCTAATCGTTTTTTCATACATGAATTCTATCATATTCATCTTTAGTGATTTCATTTCCATTTGGATCATACCATTTTTCGCATCCAAAAGAATTTTTATAATGAATTTGATTTCCATTAGAATCACGGTCCCACCATTCTTCATATCCATTATGATCTTTATAATGGATTATATTACCACGATCATCATACCAATATTCATTTCCATTAGAATATCTAACATGGATTTCATTTCCACTAGAATCATACCATACTTCATATCCACTAGCATATCTAATATGAATTAATTTGCCATTGGCATCATAAACATACCATTCTTTATATCCACTAAAATCTTTATAATGGATTTTATTACCATGAGCATCATATTTCCACCATTATTCAATTCCATAAGAAGTTTTATAATGGATTAGATGATCATGATTATCATAGTCATACCATGCTTCATCTCCACTAGAATTTCGATAATAGGTAAGATAATCATGATTATTATATTCTTTAATGCACCATTGATTTCTCATATATGAATTCTATTAAACTCTTCTTTGGAAATTTGAATTCCATTTGAATCAAACCATGCTTCATATCCATTAGAATATCTAACATGGATTAGATGACCATTAGAATCATACCACTTTTCATGTCCATTAGAATTTTTAGAATGGATACAATTGCCATGCTCATCATGGTCATACCATTTTTCATATCCATCAGAAGTTTTAAAATAGATAAGATTGCCATGCTGGTCATATTCTTTAATGTTATCTAGTCGTTTTTTCATACATGAATTCTATCATATTCATCTTTAGTGATTTCATTTCCATTAGAATCATACCATTGTTCATATCCAGCAGAATCTTTATAATGGATTTCATTTCCATTATCATCATATTCAGTCCATGATTCATATCCATCAGAATTTTTATAATGGATTTCATTTCCATTATCATCATATTCAGCCCATGATTCAAATCCATAAGAATTTCTACAATGGGTTAGATTACCATTTGAATCATATTCCCGCCATTCTTTCAATCCATCAGAATATTTAACATGGATCATATTTCCATGGTCATCATACCATTCTTCATATCCAGTAGAATTTTTATAATGGATTAAATTACCATGATCATCATACCATGTTTCTTTTCCATTAGAATCTTTATAATGAATACGATTACCATGATGATCATATTCATACCATGATTCATATCCATTAGAATCTCTACAATGGGTTAGATTACCATGATGATCATATTCATACCATGTTTCATATCCATAAAAATTTTTTTCATAGATCAGATGATCATGTTGATCATATTCTTTAATGTAGTCTAACTGATTATTCATATATGGATTCTATCATATTCTTCTTTAGAAATTTTCTTTCCATTATAATCATACCATGCTTCATATCCAACAGAATTTTTAAAATGGATTAAATTACCACGATCATCATAGTCCCATTGCTTTTCATTTCCATCAGAATCTTTAAAATGGATCATTTTTCCATTATCATCATACCATTCTTCCCATCCATCATAATCTTTAAAATAGATAAGATGCCCATGATGATCATATTCTTTAATATCATATAGCATATAATTTTTATTCTCAATTATCTTTACCGAAAATAGTAAGACCCAACATAATCATATAATCAACATCCTTGACATATTTTTGAATGGTATTATCAATATCACAGCATTCATTATCATTGTCAATCGATAATTCTTGTTGTGCAAGACAAGATTTAATATCTACTAGCCCCATGGACAAAGGAATATCTTTGTATGAGGTCGCATGCATTTTTTGATATATGTCTTTAATGATATCTTTAATTTCATTATTCATACTATGCCTCCATGTAACATGGTACATGGAGATGCATGAATAGCGAATAACTATATTAGAAGCTCTGGCATTCCCATATGAACTCGGTCATATTGTCAGACCCGTCACAGTCATAGCAGCGGATTTGGAAGCCCAAGTGTGCCGCGTCGCACGGAGGATCATCTGGTGGCCCTCTTCCGATGCAATCAGATGGTGAAGTATTGCATGGCTGACCAAGGAAATTGGATGTTACGAATTGCCAATCATACCGTAGCTGTTTGCTTGGTGTTGGCGTCACTGATGGTGCTGGTGTTCTCGTTGGAGATGGTGCAGGTGTTGGCGTTGGTGTTCTCGTCAATGCTGCCGGCGTTGGTGTTCTAGATGGTGTAACAGTTACCGAAGGTGTTACCGATTGTGACACGGAAACTGGTGGCGTTGGAGTAACAGTTTTTGATGGTGTTAATGATGGAGTTAATGATGGTGAAACTATTGGAGTCCGTGTTCTCGACGGTGTTGGCGTCACTGATGGTGCTGGTGTTCTCGTTGGAGATGGTGCAGGTGTTGGCGTTGGAGATGCGTGCAGAGATGGTGTTATTGATTGTGTTGGCGTTGGTGTTGGAGATGGCCTGAATCCACCACGAATAACCAATCTTTCTCCGAAATTAACAGAGACATTATTCTCTTTCGGATTATCACAATTAAGATCGGCCAGATAGTCACTTATATTCAATTTGGTCATTAACGTGACTGTTCCCATGCTCCCAGTATCTATGCCCAATGTATTAGTGACTGATAAACTTGTTGTATCAGTAGAATTGTCATAAGTAGAGTCAACAATGACATATCTTCCATTATTGGCCGGATTGTTATTCTGTACTTCAATCAACCGACCTTGAATAAATCCAGACTTGAACAATACTGAAGTTGGGGTTTCCGATGTTACCAAATTCCTACCGTTATTGACAATGGTGACAATGGTATTGGCTCCATCATAATTTATATTCGCCAGACTGTAGGCTCCATAATTCCTAGTGGAAGATTGCAGCAATATGTTTCCGGCATCTGTTGGAGTCAGTGGCTCCACTGTCACAACTGTTGTTCTTTGTGTCGATTGAGAAAATATTGCAGAAGCAACATGATAGTGTCCGTCATTGGTTCTGCTTCCCTGAATTCTGAAATCTCTTTTGTCTACAAATTGTTGGGCATAATTTCCATCGACTACAATGGAATTTACTCCATTTATCGTATATGGAATTGTTGTGTAAGGAACTATCATGAATGTCGGTTGCGACACAAAATAGTTGACCACATTCCCTGCTATATTAAACGTAGACTGATTTATGATATTCTTGATTGGGAATGTCATATCATATGAATGATTCCCGGAAATATCAATAATTCCAGAATTGGCAGTTATGGATTTGATGGGTGCTTGAAATGTTGGAGATGTATTATCAAATGACGCATCATTGACGGGGCATGTGCCCAATGTGCAGCATTCTATAGCATCATATCCGCAGCAATCATCCCAATCCAAACCAAATCCAACGCCTTGGCACAGCGGGGTGTTTGCTAGATTATAATCATAAATTGCATTATCGGCAATATTAACGACAAGATCATCATGGAAATTATATTTTTCTACAATTTCTAGAATCTTTGCATGGTACGGCTTGACCTCCATGAAATATTCTTTAAACGCATCTATAGGTCGTTTTTTGGTAAGAACGTTTGCCATTATGAATAATAATTTATTTCAATTATTTATCGATGATCTTGGTGAAATAAATTTAACTCTTCGCGTAATCTATCGATGGAATAGGATAAAGTTCTGAATATTATTCTTATGGTAAAATCTTCAATATCATCAATATTGATATCTTTGATGATATCTTCAATGGGACGGAGGCGCATCCATTCTTCTAAGGTCGCCAGATCAACCTGCTTCTTGGCTCTAGACATTAAAATGTATTGATTTCAGAATAGACAAAATGTCTTCAGTAGTGGAATCGTCACGCATCTTCCGCTGCTTCTCTGCAAGGAATGTCAGAGCAAGAATTTCTTCATTGATGATATCAACTGGACTCTTTTTATTGGAAATTTTTGCGGTTTCCACCTTCTTCATGTTCCATTCTCTATTTTATACCAGTATTTATAAAGTAGAGTTTATAAAATGTGATTTATGTCAAATATCCGCTCAATTTCATTATCACCTTTGCATCTTCGGCATTATCATACACATTGGACGCCACCTGTTGCAGCGTATATAGTTTTCCATATTTGCGAATTGCATCATCAATATCTTTGCAAGAATTGCCGATATCTGGAACTGATACTGCCCAACCAAGTTTTATGCATGCGTCAACTATCTTAGAAGAATCAGAGTTTTTATCAGGAACAAATATCTTCTTTCTTCTGGATTTATTCAATAATGCAATTTGTTGGGAAGTGATGTTATTTTCCAATAGAGCAACACCTTTCAGGTGAAAGGCATCAAAGAAACCTTCTGTTATGTACAATGGAGTATTGGCATTTGAATATATCTGATCCATTCCATAAACTATGTTTGATCTTGGAGTATCGGGGTTGATGTACTTTTTCTTGGAGTCTTTATCCAAAGCACGGGCCTGATAATATATCAATTCTTCATTTTGATTGAAGATTGGTATTATCAATCTATTCATCAGGGACTTTGCAATGGCTTCTTCTCTTGGCCCTTTCTTACTCATGCCATTGCTTAGAAAGAATGGATAAGAATTTATATCGATATTTCTATACTTCAATTCTTCCTTTGCTTTATTGGCAATGATATTTTCTTCGGATGCATCCTGCAACAAATAGAAATAATCAGGAATTTCCAGAACGGCTACATTATTGACTGCATTTATTGGCTTTTTTGCTTTGGTGCCACCTTCCAAAACTTTCTTGGCATACGCAATGGCATAATATTCTTTTGATGGGATATTGAACGCATCAAAGATTTTTATCATATCCTTAGAGAAAGGATGCTCTCGATTTGGATCAAAATTTCCATCTATGCCACAGTTGAAACAATGGTAAAAACACATTTCACCATTGAACAACCATCCGCCTCTTGGACCTTTTGTTCGTGAACCGTCTCCGCATACTTCACAGTAGACTTTATTCCATCCCTTAGCTACTGCTCCATGGAATATTACATGTTCATTAACTAAATCTTCTATAGTTTTATCTAACATAAAAAAGCCACCGTTCGGTGGCTAGTTTATCATGGCTTTGCTTTTTGAGCAACTTTCTTCTTTTCTTTCACTGGCTTAGCCGGGGCGACGGGTGCCGGTGGAACAGCCTGCTTCTGATCTATGATAGTGCTGATTATATCTTCAAGACTGTCCTGTCTTTCTTGCGAAATAACCTTGTCACCAAGACGTTTGATCACTTCATCACTATCCATCCAGATATCCTTTCCACTGGCTACGGCCAAGATTTCTTCCTTGGTAAGGAAATTGCCGTAAACATCTTCTGCCAACTTCTGGAAGAAGGACTTAGTAAATTCAACCTGACTCACGATTTCATTGCCCTTTCCACCAATAAATTGGGAATAGTTATGGATCATGAACGTGCTATTTGCATTGACAAGATGCTTAGTACCCTTTAGGAATATCATTGTTCCTGCCGAACATACCTGACCTTCCATGCTGGTAATAATGGTGGCATTTGATGAAGCCATGGCGGCCATGATTTGTAGCGTGGTATACAGATTGCCACCCGGTGTGTTGAGATATATAAAAATGGTATCATGCTGTTCCGCAGTGCGGATGACGTTAATCATGTTTAAATAGTAATCAACGTCCTTAATATCATCCACAATATAAAAATGGTGAATATTTACTGGAATAGTCTGCTTATAATGGCGAACTTTCTTCTCTTGATGCCCCAATTCCAATTGGAATAATTCGTCAAACCCATTCCCCCTTCCGTTAGATGCGTAATCGTAGTTTCTCAATTGATCCATCATTTGCTTTTTATAGTTCATTAATTTACCTATCGTGTTTATATTGTGTTCATATGGTAAGACGATTTATCCGCCATGTCAATCCATTATATTAGTGAATATAATGGATTTGTTTTTAACGCACTACGCAATCATTCCAATTACTTGGCTTCTGTATTTTGATTGACGCCTGTGCTTGATTCGGATGTTGGCAGCACCTTTGTTTCGCTTTTCTGATCGCCATCTGCCCCAACAGGCCGAGGAACTGTAACTGCGACCTGTGCCGGAGCATTTGTACTCTTTGATTGGAATAAAGATTTGAAATACTTGACAAATTTTGAAGCCAGAAGATTTAGGATTATGGTTTTGAATAGCTGGATCATTTTATTATACCTGTTTGACTTTTTTATTTATTGAAAATCAGATTTCTTCATCAGTTTTAAACATGAAATAAAACCATATTAATGAGATTAAGAAAATCGTTATCGACATTACTATATACCGAATCGCAACAATGGCTTTGTGTAACAAATATGGTCGGCCATCATCATTATGCATGATTTTGCATATGGGTGATTCTGGATTTTTCAATTCCAGTTGGAGGCGTTCCATGTAAGAGAAAATGAACCAGAAAAATCCGCAAAGGTACAGAACTACCATTAATCTGAATAACATGATCAACCGAATCCAACAATGGCAGAGACGATGTTGTTTTCAATCTCCACATTAAGACGATTCACATTAACGTCTCTACTGCACACAGTATACCTTCCGTCCATCTTTGTTATTCTCAAAGTCTTTTCATCCTTTTTCAATTCTTCCTTTAGAATCTCTAAAGGCTGTCCAATGAACATGTTATAATTTTTAGTTGAATTCTGTGTCATATTCCCTCGTTTAAGATCGGCCAATCAAATCATCAAACACAATATAGATTTATCAAATCCGCGATTTATAGTTTAAACTTATCCTTGAATTCATCTAACGAAAGTGTCTCAATGCCTAATTGCCGTGCCTTTACGGCTTTTGTCGATGTTGAATTTGGTTCTGCCGTCAATAAATGCGTGGTACGCTTTGACACCGAAGAACTGACCTTTGCACCAAGTTTCTCCAATTTCTCTTGGAATTCCTTATCTCTGAATCCGGTAAATACAACATTCAAATGAGACAATTCTGTAGTCTTCTCTTCCTTTACAAAGGATAGATGCAACTTTTCTGCAAAGAGCTTGGCAGAGTGTAACCCATTAACAATCATGCTGGCGGTCTTCACATCAAAGCCTTCATAATTGACAATATCATCAACGGTCAAATCCCAGACTTTATTCTCATCATCTAAATTCTTCAAAAGAAGCTTTGCTCTTCTTACGCCAAATCCTGTTCCAAAGTATTTGACTGCTCCCAGATATGTTGCCAATGACAATGAGCTTAATCTCCGTTCAAGACTCGAATGGATTTTCGATCCATTGACTCCAATAATGTTTACCCACTCCATCAAAATCAATTCCATGATGCTGGAAATGATTGTTTCATAAGATGCATCTTCCAGCCTTAGAAAACTGATGACTTTCTTTATATTGGCCTCTTTCAATAAATCGACTTCCAAAGTCTCAAAGAAATCCAGCACCTGTTTAAAAATGACTTCTGGATGATTGTCAGCATCCTTGATTACACATTCCACGCCATTGTCATTCCATTCCCATGTATCGGCAGGCATTTTCGGCTGCACTTGTTTAACAACTTCTACACAATATGGAATGACTTGTCCTGATTTTGTGATCCTGATAATGGCACCGGGTCCAACGCCATTATCATGAATATACTTGCCGTTGAAACCAGTGGCATAGGTCACTGTAGTTCCAAACAGTTTGACGGGAACAATTTCAATGCGAGGCTTGAACCATCCATTCTTACTCAATTCGTAATGAACATCAACAACGGTAGCCTCAACATAAGCATTCTCTGACAAGCACTTGAACTTCACTGAATGCTCTGGATTGATGGATGATGAATTGGATAGAGATTTTCTATTATTCTTTTCATTGATGGTGATAACAATGCCATCCAATTCATACTTCGATGCAGCCTTATATTTTAAGAGAAGATTCTTCAAATCATCTTCATTCAAATTTCCAGCACGGTCAAATGATTCCCAACTGACAACAGTGAAACCATATGATTCCAATAAATTAAGATCGCCAATTTGGCTTAAAGTAAGATTGTTCTCACTGCCATCAACTATTTGATAGGCAATGAAATCAATATCATTCAAAATATCCTCATCGGAGTCTTTCCGGTTGAATACTCCTGCGGTAAGGTTTCTGGCATTGGCATACGTGGATGCCCAATTTGCCATAAAACTTTCCTCGCTCATGATCAATTCTCCACGAATGGTCAAATGACCATCGGCAAGAATATTCTTTGGAATATTCTTGATCTTCTTTATATGACGAGTGATATCTGCGCCAGAAATTCCATCTCCCCTGCTATAGGCAATTTGCAGTTGCCCATTCTTGTATTGCACCATGCAAGAGACACCATCCAATTTATGACTCACACAGATTTTCTGATTGTGCAAATCATACTTGTTTATCCAATCTGCATATTCCCCCTCATGAATCTGATTCAGAGAACCCATTGGGTAGGGAAGGCGAATCTTGCCGCCTCTAGTCTCGGCACCAACTTTAATAAAGTATGGATGCGTTGGATATTTGGAGTATGCTTCTTTGCGAAGCAAGTCATATTGCGCATCTGGAATTATGGGATTTCCATCTGCATAGGCTTGATCGTAAATTTCCAATTGAGAAATGATATCAATCATATTATCCATAAAGATTCCATGTAGAGATGGACATTCTACATGCGTAATGGGTTGAAATCAAGTTATACAAAATCGGTGGAATCGTCGCAATCTATAATTTCATTTGGTTTTCTTGGAGGCACCTGAATGCCTACCACCACAGATTTGTCCGAATACGCTTGTATGATATATGCAAGATCATCTTCACTGATATCTGTATGCTCTATGAATTTCGTTACAATACCTTTGATGCGATCATCCTCTTCAAAAACTCCATCAGAGTGGAGTTTGCCCAAAGGAATTTCTTCATATAAATCATAGGCATACGACATTTTTTGTGCTACTAGATTGCATAGCCTCAAAAACTGATTGAGCTTTTTGATGTAGGCTACATCTTCATGAAATTTGAGAACATTCTTCATTTCTTCAATATCTCTACCGAAGAATGAAGAATTTATGTCGTGGCGAAGATAACTCTCAAAATTCGAGACAACGTATTCCAATTCAGTCATCGTTGCTCTCCCGTGTTTTTTCAATAGCCCAATTGAGATTCAAATCTTCTTCATATTCATAAGTGATTTCAATGTCACCAATTTCGTGAATGTGTGAACCAAGATCATCTATGTCCACGTCACCACAATCATATGATAATGTTATATGGCATACATATTTTGGAAAATCATAAGTGGCCTCAAATTCTTTCATTATCTGGTTATGGCGTGCAACCATTTCTTTACTGTCATAAATGAGAACCAAGCAATTAGTGTCTGTCCTAGATTTGAATATGTCAAATTTCTTTGGAGTTCCAATCAATGGTGGCTGTAGTTCCCCTCTTGCCTTAAAATCTGGAAGATATTTTCTGGAATAGATCAATGTTGTATGGAAGTGTTCTGGGTCCAATGGATTCTTTATATTATGTTTCTTTATGAACTTTTCGAGCCTATCATTTGTTTCATCTGAAAATTTTGCTCCAACATAGGTTCCCTTGGTAGAAGTTTCTGCTTCTGCTAATAACTTAAGTTTCATGAATTGTCCTCATCTTTTTCGGTAATGACATACAGATCATCCATGGAAACCCATTGATTGTACATCTTCTGGTCAGGCTCGGCTTCTACTGGTCTGACTTCATAAAGAGTTTTCAAATTTCCAGATTTCATGCTCTTTACTGCTGTTCTCCCAGTCATTACTACTTCTTTCCCATCGTAAACATAGGTGCTAGTTGACATTTGTGTTTCTCCATTTAGTGTGCTATAAATAATTTATGAATTAATAAAGGTTTTAATTGATAACCAAAATTTCTTCGATAGAAAATATAATTTTACTTCAAAATTATATAAGATTTCTCCATATATGTCAAATGATAGGAGGAACTTATGTAGTTTAAAAATTCTTATTCTTCATTTATATATTGCCACATTTAAAAAGAATTTTTAGGAGTAAAATTAAAATGGCTAAAAGAGTTTCAAAAAGAAAAGCAAGAGCAGAAAAATTAGAACTAGACTTAGTTAACAATAATGTAGTAGCCATTAATCAGGGACCGAAGAAAAAATCATGGTCTGTTCTAGATATAAAAAACATTAAGCCATTAACCGAAGCACAACGTGCCATGTTGGAATCATACTGGCAAGGGAATGAAGTTGTTGCAGTAGGATCGGCTGGAACGGGCAAGACATTTCTCGCCATTTACATGGCTCTCAATACCGTATTCAGCAAGGACTATCAGCAAGATAAGATGATTATTGTAAGATCAATAGAAACAACCGGCAAGGATATTGGTGCTCTTCCGGGAGAACTGCATGAGAAGATTGCGCCCTTTGAGGCTCCCTATAGAGATATTATCAATTTTCTAATGGGGAAAGGGTCTGCATATGAAGATTTGAAAGATGCTGGAAAGATCGAATTCATGCCAACTACATTCATACGAGGATTGACATGGGACAATTCTGTTGTCATTCTGGATGAGCTACAAAATAATGCATTGGTTGACATTGCAAGCGTGTGCACTCGCCTAGGAACAAACTCTAGATTCATCGCTTGCGGTGATGGAAAACAAGACGATATGGCAAATTATAAACATACTTCGTCTGGCTTCAATGATGCTCTGAAAATCTTTGAACTCATGAAATCTGTAGACGTAATCTATTTTCAGAAACAAGATGTTGTAAGATCGGGATTCACTAAAGAATTTATAATGGCTAGAGAGGATTTGGGATTATAAGAAAAAGGCCACGTAATTGTGGCCTTTTTCAATAGTTCAAAATATCATTTTCCAGACTCTTCAAGATTCTAGACATATTCTTGCCAGTTTTTTGAATCAACTCGTCAAATGACACTACAGAGTAGTAATCCATCTCTGGCCTGCTATTTTCCAAATAAGTTGTACATATTAGGCTATCAACATCCAATTCTTGAATCTTGGCAATATAAACGACAAGATTTTTCTTTTGGGTATAGTTGAAGTGGCCCAAGAATTTAATGTCTGATTCTGTGAAGGCAAGCCCGGATTCTTCCTTGCATTCCCTGATGGCAGTATCCGCCCATGTCTCGCCATCGTTCATCTTTCCCTTGAATATGTCATGATGGTGTTGCCCAGACACATGTCCAATCACATACTTGTCATCATACTTTACCACAATCCCACATGAAGTTATCTTTGCCATTATTAGTACCCATACATTATTATAACTTATTGATTTTATTCAAAATTAAGGAGGCTTAGCACCCCCTTCATCATAACACACATTGACCAAATAATGCAGGTACTTACTTATTCTTTGGGCAAGAAATCCCGGCAGAAACAAGATTATTCTTTATTGTCTCACTTATAGAACAAATATTGAAAATTGCTGCATCTTCTAGTTGATCGGCCTTCTCTGCCTTGGCAAACGAAAGTTGGCGCACATCACGAGCATTCTTTGCCAGATTATTGATATAATTGGCTTGATCCACCGACACATTCCCACCAACTGCCTTGATTGCCTGTTCCCTCTGGCGATCCAATTCCACGGAGAAATTCCATGCTGCCGCAGCCTCTGCACGGATGGCTCCCTCCATACGCATCAACATATCAGTTGTTCTTAACAGTTGGCATCCCTCATCCAACTTTTGCTTGCCTGCGGCTGCGCCAAATCCTGCCACCCCAACCGATGCCTGCATGGTTCCACTACAATAATCACTTGAGAAGCTGTTCCCAAAGGCACCCAGAGCAACTGATGGCACATTTCGGATACTATATCCCCCACGATAGTCCAACTTATCGGGGTTATTTGTTATAAAATTTTGTGTATTGTTCAATCCGCCGTTGTTTGATGTTGCCGTTGCAGCACTATTGACGGAACTGTTGGAAGTGTTTGTTACATCTGTGTCACCGGCATAAGCATTGCCATAAGCAAGAGCCAATGCGGCAAACAGAAATAGTTTAATATTCATGGCGTATCCTTTGTGGTTAAATTGAAGGATGGATGATTCCTCATCCATCCTTCCATACTAGTCAATTATTCATTAATTATTGATTAATGAAATGACGAGAAGCCGCCAACAGTGGCGAATCCACCCACGGTGAATCCGGCACCCACAGTGGTTGACGTAAAGCTACCCACGGCCTGCGCATTCGTGTCAGTGCCAACGCCGGCCGAAGTATTGCCATAACCCCTGCCATAGCTATGGTCGCCGCTCACGTTTCCTGTAGATGCGCTGGAAGCGTATGAACTCTGACCTGACTGGGTTTGGACGCCAGTGCTGGTCACAACGCCGCCAGCCCATGCCGAACCGCCACCCACAGAGTATGAACTCTGGTTAGAGAAGCCGCTACCGTCCACGCCAGAAGTGGCCCCGGAACCGCCAACAGTCGTGGAGCTAGTATAACCGCCCACGGTACCCTGCCATGTGCTTGCCTGACCGCCGACGCCAGCCGAGAAGCCAGCACCAACAGAGCCTGTATGGCTATCTGTAGCCATAGCGCCAGAACTCAAACCCAAAGCCACAGCAATAACTAATACAGCCTTGTTAAACTTTGTCATTTTCAATCTCCTAATTTTGGTTGAAAGTGGATTAACTACAAGATTGTGGTTCCACCAATTCCACAATCTTCAACACGGAGGATATTAGCCCACAAAACCGAATATGTCAACTGTTATCACGCTTAATGTTTAAGTTGAAGCCCTTCATCTTTCTTTGACGCAAAAGCCTTTTCTGTATGTTCATTGATAACTGGGTCGAATTTAGCCAAATCTACTTTTGGATATCCGGCCAAGCGCAACCAAAAGCCCGACCACACATTGCCCAACTGGGTCTTATAGCTGCGCCGCTCATCCAGTAGGATTGACTGTGAATTTTCAAACTTGTCTCGACCTGCAATAATTTGTGTTTGAATCTCTTTATACATGCTTGGGTCAAGATTCAAATTTTGTTCCTTGATGAACTGGACAATGGCCTTCGATCCATCTGCGCCATATCTTCCACTAAAAGTGTCCTTGATGATCTTCTCCAAATCATCCCTATACATTTCTGGCACTTGGACCATTTCAGTGATCTTTGTTGTATATTGGGCAAGAATATTCTGATTATCTTGATATTGGGCATCCAAAGCCTGTTCCTGCCTGTTCCCATAATTTGCCCATGATATGTATGATGACAGAGCAACTATTCCAACAATCAGGAAAAATCCGAGGATTATCCCAGAAACCCACAATGCTATTTTCATTTTAATCTCCTATTAAGTCTTTACGAAAATTTAACCAAGAGCAGTATCAACAATGCCATCATTATGGCATATATAACAACTCCAATGGTTATCTGTGTTCCAGTAAGGGTCAAATCGTTTTTCAAGTATTCAAACTTGGACATTTGCTGCCTATTGAAATACATTTCCACATCATTGTTTACAACACTCATGACATTATCAATTTTTGATATATCGCCAATACCCTCAATATCTTCGTGCAATTTTTCAACTAGCAACTCATTGTTGAAACTCTTGGCAAATGTGAAAGAATTTGCAAAAGAAATTTTTGGATATTGTTGTACTCCTACAACAATGATAATATCATTCTTCTTACCGCCAAGCCAGTGCCGCTCCAATGCAGAAGCATATTCTGGATCAGACAATGGCACGAATACCAATATAATGTTTGCCTGTTTCTTTGGTCCAATGACTCGCAGCGCATCCGCAATCCTGTTATTGTATTCGTCAAATTCCTTAAATCCATGCACTCCCATGTTGATTGCATGATTCAAGCGGTAATAATCATACACTCTAGGATAGTTTGGTAGATAATTCCCATATAGCTTATTATCATCTTCAAGTCTTTTCAAATTGAAAATACTTGTCGGGGAACCCAAGACATAATTTGTCACAATTTGTGTGGCAGAAACAGGATCATGGATTTTTATTATGCTCCAACGGGGAGGCTCTAACAATCCCTGCTCATCGACCGAATCAATCGTCAATGTTCCGACAGATGTTATAACATTCCAATCCTGATCGTAAACATGTTCATAACATGTTTGGCATGTTTTCTTATTGCAATGACATAGATAGCTATGCTGGCATGGCACTCTGACCATCATTTTAGACAATACTTCACCATTGAGTATGTTTATATCCAATAGATTTGAATACAGAATACATAATGCAATCGATAATCCAAAAACAAATGATGCCCCGCCAACGAGCAACGCTTTATTCTTGCGGAAACCAAGAATAATATAGCATGCCACGGCAACCGCCGTGGAAATGATGGCTAGCAGTAATAAAAAGATTATCATTAATGAATTATCTCGATGGGTTAATTACAAGTAATAGAAATTACCATGAGTCAAATCTTCAATAGAAATATTGAACTTATTTTCAACGAATTCCAATAGTTCATTCATATATGGGGCAATGGCATCAAGTAACCATTTCTTATTATCATATACCTTTGCAGTTATGACCTTTTCAAGGTTAAAAATTTTTGAAGTACAATCATCGTAATCATTGATGAAAATGAGGCAATTTTTGTAAATCTCTCCACAAAGATAAAGCGTGCTCGAATACGAGACTCCAATTACTTTACCGCATTTCATATCGTCAATCAACCCTGATAGAAGCCGTTGGTACGCTTCTTCTTCGCTTAGTGGTTTTTTGTACGCCATTGCCTCTTCTTCACTCTTGCCTGCCATGTATCGGCCGATTATTTTCAATCTTCTCGCAATTGATTGTATTCTGCTGCCCAAATCTTTTCAAATCCTAGTTGCGCAGCATATACGTCAACAGTTTTAAGATCACTATCATCCACATAATTCACAATCAAAATGATTGGCTTACTCTTATCAAACTTCAACATAGAATTCAAAAAATTCTTGATGGGAAGATTCTTTGCACCAGTAATGGTCCCATCTCTAAAATCGACTGGCGAACGCAAATCGATTAAAACACCGCCCTTTTCAAGTAGGTTCTGCACTTTGTTCTTATTTGCGAATTTCATTAAGTTTCTCCTAAAGTAGAATCTTTAGGAGAAATAACTCCTAAAGATGATTAAAAATTTCATTCATGTTCGTTATTCGAATATAACGAGTATCGTTTCTATTCCATGGTTGGTCTACCAAGAACAGTTTCTTCGCATTACTGTTAACTTCAAAATCTATCAAATTGTCCAAATTGTCATCTATTACAAATTCTATATTTTTATATATCTTGGCGCACGAGGATTTTTTAATGCCATTCCCCGAAACGTGGATATCATCGTATGGGATTCGATGCTTTTCCATCCATTGCTTTGTTAACTCTTCTGCATTTGGATGGTAAGCCCTCGAAGTGATGATAACAATATGGTAACCCATTTCCTTGAGTTTGAGGATTGTTTCCCTCACATTCTCATTCGGTTCACCCTTCTTCAAAAGTTCGTTTTCAATAATGACCTTATAAAAATCATCTAACGCCAAATCATCATAAAACTCTATTACATTATAGGTTGTCCATTGTTCGCAATGGACAGTCTTTCCAGTGTGACGGTTTAACGCCTCACACATTAATTTCTTGAAACCCATAATAACATCGTCACAATCAATGATGGCTACTTTCTTGTTATCTATCACTCATTCTTCCCATTCTTCGGTAATATGATATCTGCCTTGATTCCTACTGTCAAGTTTGCGAAAAATAGCTTATTGACAGTAACCAGTTCTGAAAAATAATGTTGCTTTCCAGATGGAATCATTTCTCCAAAATCTTTCTTTCTGCTTCCAAATCTCTATTATTTGCCTTATAGTCGGAGAACTTATCTCCAAATCTCTTGGCTAATTTATCGATATTTTTCTGCATGGTTTCTTGTGGGTCTAGGCCCAACGCATCATGAAGGATTGCGCTATACCACGAATTGCTGCCACCAGCACCATCCCCCAATTCTTCTTGGATATTAACCGCGTCGATGGCCTTGCCATTGATGCCACCTTCAAGCTGCATGGCTAATTCAGAGCTTTCAGTTAGGATGCCTAGAATGCCATGGAATACTCTTGGGTCTATGGGAAGCACTTCCTCATTCGGCTCCTGATGATGCCTATTCAGGGATTCGGCAAAGAAAAGAAGCTTTCTGGCATATTCCTGAAACTGTTCATCATACTTCTTTGAGTTATGATAATAGCATTTCTTCTTATATGCATCCAACATATCGCCAACAATGATGAAAGCATTCAAGATATGATTTAACTCATTTTTGTCAGCCTTTACTTCATCAATGATGCTTTCAGTTCTTAAAGCCAATTTTTGATATTCGTATAAGTCCATTGAATTATCCTGTCTATATTAATTTCGCTATTATAACAGGAACATATCTTCTAATCAACCCAATGAAACGATAAATATTATGAAATATAAATGATCCAATGAAAGATTTATCATTCAAAAAATATCTTACTGAAATGCCATTGCCGGCAGACTGGGACAAATCCAAGATTGGGGGCAAAAATTCCTTTAAATCCCAGATAGCCTATGCCAAAGAGAAAGCAAAAAAGATAGGTGCAGGATCGTCCAGAGTGGCCTTCGTAATCCCATATGATGGGAGAAACACCGTATTGAAAATAGCCAAGAACCAAAAAGGGTTGGCACAGAACCAGCATGAAGCCGATATGTTCAATGATTATTTGCTAAAAGGATTGAATATAACTATTCCAATGATAGATTTTGATGAAGAATCCGCCAGCCCAACATGGATACATGTCGAATATGCCACAAAAGCAAAAGATTCTGACTTCAAAAAATTAACTGGTTTGAATTTGGGACAGTTAGTCACGTATTGTCGATATATTTCTGGAAATTTTCCTCGTCTTTCTATGAATGTTGTAAGTGAACTTGAAGAGTCAGTCATTGAATGTGACCTTGTAACCAATCTAGCCGACCTGATCGGTAGTTGGGGAATTCCAATCGGAGATATTGAAAGGTTGGCTAATTGGGGAATCTATCAGGGAAGGCCAGTCATTATCGATCTTGGCCTCTCTAAAGATATTTGGGCACAATTTTACTCAAAATAATTGATCGTCAATTCCCAAGCTTTTCCGCCCATTCCTTATAGATTGGACTATGTTCAGAAACTCCCTTGATTAAATATGCCATTTGATCGTTCAAAATATTTCTATTCCTTAGAATCAAATGCTCATTGAATGATGGAGTATAAGGAACATACAGAAGTTCCAGCCCGGATTCTTCCAGAGTTTTATTTCCCTTCCAATTGTTGCACGATACGCATGCCGTGCATACATTTGTCCAACAGTCCGTTCCGCCTCTGCTGATGGGCATGATATGATCTCTGGTAAGTTTATATCTAGGATAAACATGACCACAATAGGCACACATGTACCTATCTCTTTCAAATAGCATTTTATTATTCAATAGTGGCTTGAACTCTATGCCGCGCCTTTTCTTTGAAGACTCTTTATCATATTTCACGGCCACAATAGTGTCCATGATGAATTCAGACCGCTTACCAGTAATGGAATTAATGCCTCCACGCAACGTGCAAGCATATGTTCCTGTAGTCCAAAGGATTCTATCCTTAGACTTTAATGTCGCAAAATCTTGGTAAGTAATCCAATCTTCTGCCTCTCCTGTTGGAGATAGTTGCAAAATTTTTGGGATTTCATATTCCTCAACTTCATGGCCTAAATTGCTGTTCCACATAAATTATCCAATTTTAATTATATCGTCAAATCCTTCGGACAAATCTGGTTCTTGGTAAGTTTTCAGCATGTCCCCAATGACTTTATTAGGAATATACTTTCCAGTCTCATTTCCGCGCTTGTAAAGCCTATCATACAGCACGGGCAATGGAACATCAAACAATACGCAAATCTTCTTATAATTTTTGGGAATCCTATTCAATATGGATGCTCTCTTCTTTGCCGAAAGATTTGTCTGATCCCACACAATATTTTTGCCTTGCTTGATGGCAAGATCAAGATCATGATTCATCTGTTGGGTTGCATATTTGATATTATCATTAAAGACTTCTGAATACGTCTTATTTTGCTGCTTGGCAATTTTCTCTATGATATTATCGGTTGAGATGATAGAGAAACTAGAATCAACATTATTCTTAATCCATGTCGATTTTCCAGAGCCGGGAAGCCCAACCAAAATATAGGCAATAGGTGGGCCATCATTGTTGTTAATTCCGTGATTTTGTAAAGTTTCAAGTTTCATAACCAATTCCAAAAATTATGGTGCTCACTAATCTATTATGTTGTTCTCAATATGGGCTATTTTTATTATATATAATGACATTAATCAGGTGGCTTGTATGCGGCTATCCTCTACATTCCTTTCTCGGATTTGAGGATGCCAATCATACCATGATAAACGCCGTTTTCCATACAAACCCAAGCATCATTTTGCAAATCCTTTGGTGATAAAGTTTCCATCGGCGGCATACCATTCTTCAATGCCGCGAGAATTCCACCAATGGATTACCTTTCCATTTTCGTCATATTCATACCATGCTTCATATCCATTAGAATTTTTGAGATGGATTAAATTTCCATTAGTGTCATACCATCGTTCATCACCATAAGAACTTTTATAATGGATTTTATTTCCTTTTTCATCATATTCATACCATCGTTCATCGCCATAAGAAGTTTTAAAATGGATTAGATTTCCATTGAAGTCATACCATACTTCATACCCATCAGGATATCTTCCATAGATAAGCCTGCCATGGAGATTATATTCTTTTATTTCTAAACTGTCATTCTTCATGGGTCGGTACCAAAGAGCTTTTCATATTCCTTTTTAGTAATTTTCCTTCCCTTGGAGTCCCACCAATATTCAATCCCTTTAGAATTCCACCAATGGATTTCATTCCCATTTTGGTCATATTCAAACCATTCTTCATGCCCATTAGAATATTTAAAATGGATTACATTTCCATTGGAGTCATACCATATTTCATCACCAGCAGGATATCTTCCATAGATAAGTCTGCCATGGAGATTATATTCTTTGATGAATAAAATATTGTTCATGCATTGGTACCATATAGTTCATCATATTGTTCTTTGGAGATACGGTTTACTTTGCAATCATACCATGACTCATATCCAAGAGAATTCCAGATATGCGCGTTTCCATTGGAATCATATTCGCTCCATAGTTCAATTCCTTTGGAACTCCGTGCATGAATCACTCTTCCATCAGAATCATATTCAAACCACACTTCTTCTCCATTAGGGAAATTACTATAAAGAAGCCTGCCATGGAGATTATATTCTTTAATAAGTAGGATGTTATTGTTCATGAATGGGTACCATGGTTTTAAACATATTGCTCTTTGGAATGCGGTTTCCATTGGAATCATACCAATATTCAGACCCATAAGAATTTCGCTCATGGATCAGATTCCCGTTGGCATCATATTCAGCCCATGCTTCATATCCATTAGAAAACTTGGAATGAATTACATTGCCATTGGAATCATACCATCTTTCACGTCCAGTAGAATCTCTTCTATGAATTACATTTCCATTTTCATCATGCTCATACCATGCTTCATATCCATCGGGATGTTTGGCATAGATCATATTGCCATGAGAATCATAGCACAGTTCGTACCCAATAGAATATCTCCTATAGATAAGATTCCCATTGTGGTCATACTCCATTACTTCTTTGTCGTTCACATTACAACACCATTGTTTTGATTATATTGTTCTTTGGCGCGATTGTTTTTCCTAGTAGTTCCACCGATATTCATATCCATTAGAATCCCTCTTGTGGATGAGATTTCCTTTTTCATCATATTCAGACCATGATTCATATCCCTTAGAACTCCGTGCATGGATTTTCTTTCTTTTATCCTCATATTCAGCCCATGCTTCATATCCATTAGAATTCCACCAATGGATTAAATTTCCATTTTCGTCATATTCAGCCCATTTCTCATATCCATCAGAATCTCTCTCATAGATGAGATTACCATTTAGATCATATTCTTTTATTTCTAAACTATCATTCTTCATATACTGGTACCATAGAGTTCATCATATTCTTCTTTCGTGATTTCGTTTCCATCAGAATCATACCATACTTCAATTCCATTGGAATCTTTATAATGGATTCTATTTCCATTATCATCATATTCAAACCAGCATTCACCTCTGTGAGAATCCCACCAATGAATTACATTTCCGTCTTCATCATATTCAAACCATCGTTCAAACCCAACAGAATCTTTAGTATAGATTCTATTTCCATTATCATCATATTCAAACCATTTTTCATATCCACGAGAATCTTTATAATGGATGATATTGCCATTCTTGTCGCACCAATATTCATCTCCATCGGCGCATCGCCAATAAATGAGATTGCCATTGAAGTCTTATTCTTTAATGAATAAGAGGTTGTTCATGAATGGTTACCATGCAGTTCATCATAATGTTCTTTAGTGATTTCCTTTCCATTTGCGTCATACCAATATTCCGTTCCAAGAGAATTTTTATAATGCGCCTCTTTTCCATTTTCGTCATACTCCCACCATACTTCATATCCACTAGAATCTTTTCCATGGGTTAAATTTCCATTAGAGTCATATTCCCTCCATTGTTCATATCCATTAGAATTGATGACATAAATTAGATTTCCTTTTTCATCATATTCCCTCCATTCTTCACTTCCATATGAATTCCACCAATGGATTGCCTTCCCTTTCTCATTATATTCACACCGTTGTTCAAATCCAGTAAAATTTCTCATATAGAGAAGATTTCCATTTAGATCATATTCATTAATGTATAGGATGTTGCTCATGAATGGACTCCATAGAGCTTATCATATTCCTCTTTGGTAATCTTGTTACCATGGGTGTCATACCCTTCTTCAATTCCATTAGAATCTTTATAATAGATTCTATTCCCATTTTGGTCATATCTGAACCATTGTTCAATTCCATTAGAATCTTTATAATGGATTATATTTCCACTGTCGTCATATTCTCTCCATTGTTCAAATCCATTAGAAAACTTAACATGGATTTTATTTCCTTTTTCATCATATTCAGACCATGATTCA
>Ga0164243_10003905_pt1 | contig 23612 bp, 24 predicted proteins | sample OricompcompostOP_FD_108781 | JGI IMG/M metagenome (GOLD analysis project Ga0164243, IMG submission 108781) | Organic Plus compost microbial communities from Emeryville, California, USA - Original compost - Organic plus compost (OP) | ecosystem: Engineered > Solid waste > Mixed feedstock >...
ACGCCGCGTAGACCGTCACCGGACGGACGAGGCTGCTCGACGCCGCCTGCACGCGTTACGCCGCGTAGACCGTCACCGGACGGACGAGGCTGCTCGACGCCGCCTGCACGCGTTACGCCGCGTAGACCGTCACCGGACGGACGAGGCGGCTCGACGCCGTCTGCACGCGCTACGCCGCGTAGACCGTCACCGGACGGACGAGGCGGCCGCGTCCAGGAAGTCGCCGAGATCTTCCGGGGAACCGAAGGTGAGGTCGGCGGCGACCGCCACATCCTGGCCGGTCTCCGGGTTGGCGACGGCGACGCAGACCCCGAAGAACGACGGGTCGCGCTGCTGCCGGTCGCGCAGGGCGGCGAACGCCTTCAAGTCGGAGAGGTCGTCGCCGAAATACCACGCGCAGCCGGCGGACGCGACGGCCTCGCCGATGACCAGGCCCTTGTCGCGGTCGACCGGCGGCTTCAGCTCCAGCACCATGCGGCCTGTCTGGATCTTCAGGCCCAGCCGCTCGGCCTCGGCGCGACCCCAGCGCTCCACCTCGTCGGCCAGCCGCGGCGCGGTGCGGTAGTGCAGGGCCACCGAGAGCCGCTTGTATTCCACGAGCGTGCCCTCGGGCAGCGCCGCCCGGGCCCGCTCGGCGAGGTCGGACATGACGGGGACCCAGGGGAGCGCGGCGGGCTCGGTGATCGTCGGGCCGGCGCCGTGGCTGTGCTCGAGGCCGTAGAGCCCGTAGAGATCGACGTCGGCCGCGTCGTCGAACCGGTCGCGGAGGAAGTCGACGGGACGCGCGGAGACGATCGCGACCCGGCGGACGACCCCGGCCAGGGATTTGATGGCGGCCAGGGCCCGGGGGACCGGGCGGACGGCGGTGGGGTCGTCGCCGACCGGCGCCAGCGTGCCGTCGAAGTCGAAGAAGAGCACGCACTCGCGCGCACGATCCGCGGTCAAGCGCCATGCGCTCTCCGCGTTCAGCGGGCGGTCATCGCGCCCGTGGCCCAGGTCTGACCCCCGCACACCGGAAAGCGTACCGGGTGAAGGTCACCTTCGGGCCTGACATATCGCAGGGTTGACATCGTGTTGATCACGCGCGTCCGCGGCCGGCGCCGGGCCCGGAACCGCGAGCCCGGCGCGGAGCCGCCAGGACATCAGAAACGCACCTCTCAATCTTCGACAGCACCCATCCGGCGTGCCGACCGCTGTCCGATCGGGACGATCGCGCCGGCTTCCTCACCATGGCTGAGCAGGTATCCCTCGACGAACCCGGCGTTGCGGTCGCCGGTGTGCGCGTCGACCTCGTTCAGCCGGACCGCCATGAAGTCCGCCAGGGCGGTGAGCCGGCCGTTGAGGCGGTCGTACATCTCCGCGAGGACCCCCAGGATGATCCCCACGCAGGTGAGGGCGACCGTCGCCAGGTTCAGCGCCGGCGGAACCGCACCGGCGTCCAGCACGCCGACGATGATGTTGCTGGTCACGAACAGCGTGACCGAAACGGCCGCGACCACGACCGCTCCCCATTTCAGGGCCATAGCCGACCCCTCCTCCTTGTCCCGCAGGGCTTGGCATGTGCCGTGTGATCCGGTGCCCCCCACCGACCCGAGCCCGAGCAGTACAAACCGGGACGCTACTGCCGCGCGGTGCACATGACACCGCCTTCTGGTGCGACCGTCCGGCCTTCTTTCACCATTTGCGCAACTAGGCCCTGCCTCGCCGTGGATGACCGGGCTGCGGCGGACCCAGACGCAGCCTGGAACCACGCGGGTCACGACCGGATACAACACCGGTATCCGGCCGCGACCGGCGCGGCCCCAGCCGACGCCTGGGGCCTCGCGTCGCTCCGGCCCCCACGGCGAGACAGGGCCCTAGACCGCCTTGCCGCCCCTTTTGCGCCGGTCAGAGGGCATCAGCGGCCGGTACGCGAGATAGCGGATCGTCTCGCGGATGTGGAACTTGTCGGCCTCGGAGACGTTGGGGTCGACCAGTCGTCGCAGCAGCGCCTCGACGTCGGGGTCCATCGGTGGCGCCGCCGGTGCCGGGCGGGCGGACGTGCTCGTGTCCCAGCCGAGCACGCCGAACGCGACGGACGGGTTGAGCCCGAGGCCCGTGCAGAACGCCACGACCCGCTCAGCCTCCGGGTCGCTCGACCAGTCGCCGCGGACCCAGCGGTTGATGGTCTGCCGGGAGACACCCGTGCGCCGGGACACCTCGGAACCGCTCCACGCGCGCGTCGTGCGGGCGTCTTCCAGGGCCTTGCGGACGAAGGCGGCGAACGCGAGCTTGCGCGCGGGAGATGTGTCCGGCACCGGCCGACGGTACGACCAGTTCCCGACCGACCCTTCCGAGAACGCCTCGTTGTATCGCGTGCGTGACGGTGATCCACGTGCGCCGGTAAACGATCGAGCGGGCTTTTCGAGGGGCGTCACGCGGTCAGACTAGGCCGACGGAGGTTCCGCGCTAATCGCCCGAAAAGCCGATGCTGTCACGTGTACGTGACGCCCTACGGTGTGTCACGTGTATGAGACGAAGAGTGCACATCGTCGTCACGTAGACGTGACGTCCGGCACCCTCCCGGCGACGCGGACGGGAGCGGTCCGGTGACCGAGGTCGCCACCCGGGAACAGGCCTTCGCCCTCGTCGCGGAGGGGGTCGCGGCCGGCATCAGCGCACCGTGGCGGATCTACCTGGCCCGCGGCTGCCGCTACCTGTCCCTCCAGGTGGCGGACCTGGCCGAGTGGGACGCGTGGCGGACCCACTTCGGCTGCCCGGAGCTGCGCGTGCGGGTCCACGACAACGGCAGCGAGCTGCGCCGCACCTCGGTGGCCGAGGTGGTGATCGACCGGTGCCGGGTGGCCGTCGAGCTGATCGAGGAGGTCGGTGTCGAGGACGTCGACCAGATGCTCGCCGGCCGCCCGTACACCGGGCCGGCGCCGCGCCATCCGGACGAGCTCTGAGCGCGGGGGCCTCCGTACCGATGACGCTGTTCTTCACGATCTTCCTGGTGTTGATCCTCAGCTCGTCCAGCTACGCCGCCGGGCGGCTGCACGGGCACCTCAGCTACCGACTCGGGTACCGGCACGGGTACCGGCAGGGCTACTTCGACGGTGACCGCGGGTCCTGGAACCGCCGGCGCCGGGAGGCGCGGGCGGTGGCCGCCGCGGTCCAGGGCGACCCGCGGTCCGCGCTGAACGAACCGACCGCTCAGATCGGCTCGGGAACCACGTATCTGAGCGCGTCCTTCGCGGGGGCCGCGACCGACGGCGGACGGCACTCCGCCGGGCTGCGCCAGGTGGCGAGCCCAGCGGCGGGGTGAGCGGCCACCCGCGAAACGATGGCCGTCCTGTGGCAGGCGGCCATCGGCCCGGGATCGCGCCAGTCCGGTGGCGCTCGATCCCACGCCGGTGGGGGTGCGTGAGGGGCGCGTGCCTCCACCGGCGGCCGGGCCGGCCCCACGGCCGCACCAGCGCGGGGTCGTCGAAGAAAACAGCGCGTTAACGACGCGCCCGGAGTTTGGCCGTGTACTTCCCCTACGTGGCCATGGCCGGTTAGCGTCTAGCCATGGCGAGGGGCCATCCCGCGCCAGCCGGCCGGCCCGGACCTGCGACGACTCGCCACGGGGCCCGCATCCGACCCCGTGCTTCCGGGCACCGGACGAGGCGGAACACGCGGGCGGTCCGGGTGCACGCTCGCCGGAGCAGGCCTGTGACGACTCGCCGCACAACTCCCCGGGCCACCCAGGAGCAACCCGCCACCACGACCCCGTCCGCCCGCGCTCCGCGCGGCCGCCGGACGGCCAGTGACAAGCCGTCCGACCGTGCGGAGCCCGCACCAGGCAGAACCCGTGCGGAGCCCGCACCAGGCAGGAACCGTGCGGAGCCCGCACCAGGCAGAACCCGTGCGGAGCCCGCACCAGGCAGATCGGTCTACGTCCTCGACACCTCGGTCCTCCTGTCCGATCCCGCGGCGTTCCGCCGCTTCGACGAGCACGAGGTCGTGCTCCCGCTGGTGGTGATCACCGAGCTGGAGGGCAAGCGCCACCATCCCGAGCTCGGCTGGTTCGCCCGCGAATCGCTGCGGATGCTCGACGAGCTGCGGATCAAGCACGGCCGGCTCGACCAGCCGGTGCCCACCAACGACGTGGGCGGCACGCTGCGGGTCGAGCTCAACCACTCCGACGACGGCGTGCTGCCGCCCGGGTTCCGCAGCGCGTCGAACGACGCCCGGATCCTGTCGGTGGCGCTCAACCTCGCCGGCGACGGCCGCGACGTCACGCTGGTCAGCAAGGACCTGCCGCTGCGGGTGAAGGCCGCCGCGGTGGGCCTCGCCGCCGACGAGTACCGGCACGGCCAGGCCAGCGATCCGACGTGGACCGGGATGGCCGAGATCGAGGTGGCCGAGGAGCAGGTCAACGACCTGTACGGCGGCGTGGACCTGTCCCTCGACGCCGCCGCCGAGCTGCCCTGCCACACCGGCCTGGTGCTGCACTCGCCGCGCGGCTCGGCGCTGGCCCGGGTCCTGCCGGACAAGGTCGTCCGCCTGGTCCGCGGCGACCGCGAGGCGTTCGGCCTGCGCGGCCGCTCGGCCGAACAGCGGATCGCCCTCGACCTGCTGCTCGACGAGTCGATCGGGATCGTGTCGCTCGGCGGCCGGGCGGGCACCGGCAAGTCCGCCCTGGCGCTCTGCGCGGGCCTGGAGGCGGTCATGGAGCGGCGGCGCCACAAGAAGGTGATCGTCTTCCGCCCGCTGTACGCCGTTGGTGGCCAGGATCTCGGTTACCTGCCGGGCACCGAGTCGGAGAAGATGTCGCCCTGGGCCCAGGCGGTCTTCGACACGCTCGGCGCGGTCGTCCACGAGAACGTCCGCGAGGAGGTTCTGGCCCGCGGCATGCTCGAGGTCCTCCCGTTGACCCACATCCGCGGCCGCAGCCTGCACGACGCGTTCGTGATCGTCGACGAGGCGCAGTCGCTGGAGCGCGGGGTCCTGCTCACCGTGCTGTCCCGGATCGGCCAGGGCTCCCGGGTGGTGCTCACCCACGACGTCGCCCAGCGCGACAACCTCCGGGTGGGCCGGCACGACGGCGTCACGGCGGTGATCGAGGCGCTCAAGGGCCATCCCCTCTTCGCCCACGTGACCCTGACCCGGTCCGAGCGCTCGGCGATCGCCGAGGTGGTCACCGACCTGCTCGAGGACATCCCGAACTGACGGGCCGCGCCGCCGCCCGCGACCTGCGGGCGGCGGCGACCGGCCGCGGTGATCACCTGCGGACGCGGTAGCGCAGGTGGGTGACCCGGTCACCCTGGACGGACTCGACAGGGCCGTCCAGCACCACCGGTGCCACGCCGAGCCCCGAGAAGAACGGCGTGCCGCCGCCGAGCAGGACGGGCACGAGGTCGATCCAGACCTCGTCGAGCAGTCCCGCGTCCAGTGCCTGGCTCGCGATCACGCCGGAGTTGAGGCCGACCACCTTGCCGCCGGCCAGCTCGTCCGCCTTGGCGACCGCCGCCTCGATGCCCTCGGTGACGAACGCGAACCACCGGTTGTCCTCCCAGCCGCTCGGCGGGTTGTGGGTAAGCACCACGGTCGGCAGCTGAAGCGGATGCATGCCGCCCCAGCCCTTGGTCATGTCGAAGAGCTTGCGACCGACGACCAGCGCGCCGAGCTGGCTGGTGAACTCCCGCTGGTGCCGGGCACTCGCCTCGGACATCCGCCAGGTCATCTCCGGGTCGCCGGTGGGCACCTCCACCTCGCCGTTGGCGTACCAGGCGAACAGGTGCTCGAAGCCGGACTCGCCCGGGCCCGAGACGTAGCCGTCGATCGACATGCTGGCGCCGGTCCAGACCTTCATGGTGATCACTCCTTCGTAGGGTTTCCTGCTCATGCGTCGAACGGCGGAGCCCCGGATCGACACGGCCGTCCAAGAAATTTCGCGGCTCTTGCCCGCCTTTATCCTGTGTCCCAGATCACACAATAGGCTGCTGATTTCCCTCCAGCCCCACCGTGCGCAATGGTGTTCGACGGGCGGAAGCACCCCCGGAAGCGGGGTCCCGCCTCCGGCGAGGGGGAGCGCCGGGTCCTTGTCCCCGACGAAGGGAAACCACTTCGTGACTCGGCTGTGGAGCCGGTTCGGGGTCCGGGTGTTGGCCGTGGGCATCCTCGCCGGGGGTGTCGCGGGCGGCTGGTATCTGGGCGACGACCGGAGGATCCAGGAGCAGGGGATCGACGCGCGGTTCGCCGCGGAGGCCGCGACGGCCGAGAACGCGCTGCTGAAGGAGCGGCACGGCGACCACGAGTCGGCGATGGCCCAGCGCCGCGCCGCCGAGGCGCTGGCCCGCAAGCGCGCTGCCGAGGCCGCGAAGGCCGCCGCCGAGCGGGCCAAGCGGGCCGAGGAGGCCAGCCGCAAGAAGCGCGAGCAGCAGAAGGCGGACGACGCGCCGCCGAAGCCGTACACCGGGCCGATTCCGGAGTCCTGCAACGAGTACAGCGGAAATCGCAAGATCGGTTGCGCACTCCTGCTGGACGCGGGCTTCAAGATCGACCAGATGCCGTGCCTGGACAAGCTCTGGGCCAAGGAGAGTGGCTGGAACCACAAGGCCCAGAACTCCAGCTCCGGCGCCTACGGCATCCCGCAGGCCCTGCCCGGCAGCAAGATGTCCAGTGTCGCCAGCGACTGGCGGACCAACCCCGCGACGCAGATCAAGTGGGGCCTCGGCTACATCAAGGGCCGGTACGGCAACCCCTGCGGCGCCTGGTCGCACTCGCAGAACAAGGGCTGGTACTAGCTCGCACAACCGTACGAAGGGTACGAACCGCTCGGTTCGTACCCTTCGCGGTTTTCGGGCATCTAAGGTCTTGGTATGTGGGGCTTTCGCGCTGGCAGCGCGATGCTGATCATGGCAGCAGCAGTCCTCGGCCTGGTGCCCTCGGCGGCGTCGGCGGACACCGGCCGTGAGGAGGTCGTCGGCGGCCACCGGGCGACCGAGGGAGCGTACCCCTGGATGGTCCGGCTCTCGATCGGTTGCGGCGGCTCCCTGGTGGCACCCGACGTCGTCCTGACCGCCGCACACTGCGTCGCGGGTACCGGCGCGGACCGCAGCCTGCGGGTCACCGGCGGCTCGGTCGACCTCCAGTCCAGGACCGCGGTCACGATCTCGTCGCGGTACGTCCACCGCGCGCCGGGTTACACCGACGCCGCCAACGGGGACGACTGGGCCCTCGTGCTGCTCGACCGCCCCTTCGCCCTGCCGACGGTGGCGTTCGCCCGGGACCAGCGGTACGACCAGGGCCGGTTCGCCGTGATGGGCTGGGGCACCACCCGCGAGGACTCGTCGGCCCAGCAGCGCCGGCTGCGGGCGGCCGAGGTCGACTTCGTCTCCGACGCGGCCTGCGGCCGCAGCTACGGCCGGATCGGCCTGGAGATCGTCGAGACCGACATGCTCTGCGCCGGCAGCGCCGGCAAGGATTCGTGCCAGGGCGACTCCGGCGGCCCGCTCGTCCGTCGCGACGCCGCCGGCGCGTGGGTCCAGGTGGGGATCGTCAGCTGGGGGTACGGCTGCGGCCGGCCCGGCTTCCCCGGCGTCTACGGCCAGGTGTCGACGTTCGCCCCGGAGATCGCGGCGGGGCTGGCCGCGCTCCGCGGCCGTTTGGCGTGAGAGGTTCTCGCCTGGTACCCCTTGTGCGTGTCCAACGACTGGTCCGGCGACACCACGCGACTCCGCTTCGGCACCGAGCCGTTCTACGCCGCCGTCGGCCGGGCGTTCGTCGCGATGTGCGCGGTGGTGCCGGTGCTCTTCGCGATCGAGGCCCTCGACTACTGGCTGCGGCTGGGCCTCGACCCGCTCGGCGGGATCATCCCGCGCCACGTCAGCGGCCTCGACGGCATCGTCTTCTCGCCGTTCCTGCACGACGGCTTCGACCATCTCTACGGCAACAGCATCCCGCTGATCCTCCTGGGCACGTTCGTCCTCGCGGCCGGGCCGCGGCGGTTCGTCTACTCGACCGCGTTCATCATGCTGGTCAGCGGCCTCGGCGTCTGGGTGACCGGTTCGCCCAACACGGTTGTCGTCGGTGCGAGTGGCGTCATCTTCGGATACTTCGGACTGCTCCTGGCCAGGGGTATCGTGGAACGCACCTGGTGGAACCTGGGCGTGGTCGGCCTCGTCGCGCTTCTCTACTGGTGGCAGCTGTTCGGCATCCTCCCGTCCGATCCGCACGTGTCCTGGCAGGGGCACCTCTTCGGGTTTCTCGGCGGAGCCGTCGCCGCGATCCTGTTCCGCAGGTAGCCACGCCGGGTGGGCCGGCGTGGGACGGTCCTTGCCCGGCCCCGAGATTCCCGCTTACCGTCATGATCGACCGGGCCAGGCGGTCGGAAGGGCAGCGGTGAGCCATGCGGGAGATCGACGTCGCCATCGTGGGAGCCGGGCCGTCCGGGCTCTTCGCGGCCTACTACGCGGGGTTCCGCGGCCTCTCCGTCGCGCTGATCGACGCGCTGCCCGAGCCGGGCGGCCAGGTCACCGCGATGTATCCGGAGAAGGTCATCTACGACATCGGCGGGTTCCCGAGCATCAAGGGTCGCGAACTGGTCGCCAACCTGGTCGAGCAGGCGGCGCCGTTCCAGCCGGAGTACCTGCTGGGCACCCGGGCCGAGACTCTGTCCTATGTGGACGGCAAGCCGTTGCTGCGGCTGTCCGGCGGCGCGGAGTTGCTCTGCGGTGCCGTGATCATCACCGGCGGACTCGGCTCGTTCACACCCCGCCCGCTGCCGGCCGCCGAGGGGTTCACCGGTGACGGTGTCGTCTTCTTCGTGCCGCACCTCGCCGATCTCGCCGGCAAGGACGTCCTGATCGTCGGCGGCGGCGACTCGGCCTTCGACTGGGCGTTGGCGCTGGAGCCGCTGGCGAAGTCCGTGACGCTCGTCCACCGGCGCGACCGGTTCCGCGCGCACGCCGCCACCGTCGCCCGCGTGCAGGACCTGAGCGTCCGGATCGTCGTCAACGCCGAGGTAGCGAAGCTGCACGGCGAGACGGCGGTCACCCACGCCGACATCGCGGTGAAGGGCGGCGCCACCGAGACGATCCCGGTCGACACGGTGGTGGCGGCCCTCGGCTTCACCGCCGACCTCGGGCCACTCGCCGAGTGGGGCCTGGAGCTGCACAAGCGCAACATCAAGGTCGACAGCACGATGGCGACCAACCTGCCGCGGGTCTTCGCCGCCGGCGACATCACGGAGTACCCGGGCAAGGTGCGGCTGATCGCCACCGGGTTCGGCGAGGCCGCGACCGCGGTGAACAACGCGGCGGTGGCCATCGACCCGGCCGCGCACCTCTTCCCTGGCCACTCGTCCGACAACGGCTGACGTGAGGAAGGGCCCCTTCCTATCGCCAGGGCGATAGGAAGGGGCCCTTCCTCACAAGCTCAGCTCAGCTCGGCGATCGGGCGGCCGTCGAAATCGATCGAGGAGTAGAGCGCCAGCTTCTCCAGGCGGTGGTAGCTGTCGATGATGCGGATCGTGCCGCTCTTGGACCGCATGACGATCGACTGGGTGTACGCCCCGCCGGCCCGGTAGTGCACGCCGCGCAGCAGGTCGCCGCTGGTCACCCCGGTGGCGACGAAGAACGCGTTGTCGCCCGCGACCAGGTCGTCGGTGTGCAGCACGCGGTCGAGGTCGTGCCCGCCGGCAAGCGCCTTCTCCCGCTCGGCGTCGTCGCGCGGCCAGAGCTTGGCCTGGATGGCGCCGCCCATGCACTTGAGCGCGCACGCGGCGGTGATGCCCTCGGGCGTACCACCGATGCCCATGAGGACGTCGACCTCGGAGGTGTCGCGGGCGGCGTAGATCGCGCCGGCGATGTCGCCGTCGGAGATGAACCGGATGCGGGCCCCCGCCTGGCGTACCTCCTCGACGAGGCGCTCGTGGCGGGGCCGGTCCAGGATGCAGACGGTGACGTCCGACACGCTGGAGCGCTTGACCTTGGCGATCCGGCGCAGGTTCTCGGTGACGCCGGCGTTGATGTCGATGACGTCGGCGCAGTCCGGGCCGACCGCGAGCTTCTCCATGTAGAAGACGGCGCTCGGGTCGAACATCGCACCCCGCTCGGCGACCGCGAGCACGGCGAGCGCGTTCGGCATGCCCTTGCTCATCAGGGTCGTACCGTCGATCGGGTCGACGGCGACGTCGACCTCGGGCCCGGTGCCGTCACCCACGTGCTCGCCGTTGTAGAGCATCGGGGCGTTGTCCTTCTCGCCCTCGCCGATCACCACCACGCCGCGCATCTGGATCGAGTTGATCAGTTTGCGCATCGCGTCGACGGCGGCGCCGTCACCGCCCTCCTTGTCGCCGCGGCCGACCCACCGGCCTGCGGCCATCGCGGCGGCCTCGGTCACCCGGACCAGATCGAGGGCGAGGTTGCGGTCGAGATCCTGCGGAATCCTGGTGGGCATGGCGGCCTCCCTCGCGTCGCGGCGCTGCCCCCTGATCCTGACATGGCGCGTCGTTGAACGTCCGTTCGGGTCGCGGTGTCCCATTCCCGGACCGCGTGGCGAGCCACCCCGGCCGGCCTGGGAGAATGGCTGTCGTGGAGGAGTCAGCAGCCAGCCGGGAGCAGGTCGTCGAGTCGGCGAAGCGCGCCGAACGCCGCCCGCGCGACATGGTCATCTCCCTGCTCGTCCTGCTGGTGCCGATCCTGCTGGCGCTCTTCGTCTACAACGTCGTCTTCGAGGGCGACGAGCCGGTGAAGGTCGACCCGGCCGCGGCGATCGCCGACGCCCGGCACGCCAACGCGTTCCCCGTGATGGTCCCCACCGGCCTTCCCGACGGCTGGACCACGGTCAGCGCGCGGTTCCAGAACACGGAGACCGACAAGACGCTGCGGATCGGCTTCGTGAGCCCCGAGGGTGACGGCGCTCAGGTCGTCCAGACGAACCGTCCGGCCGAGGCGGTCCTGCCGGCGGAGCTGACCGACGCGGCCCGCCCCCAGGGCCCGGCCGAGGTCAACGGCGCGGCGTGGCAGAGCTACTCCACCCGGCCGGGTGAGCGGGCCCTCGTCCTGCTACAGCCGTCCCACACGGTGATCGTGGTCGGCAAGACCTCACAGAGCGAGTTGTACGAGCTGGCCGGATCGTTGCGCTGAGGCGTTTTTGTCCGCCCGGGGCCGTGGGGCCTCCAAGATCTGGTTAGGCTGCGGCGCGTTCCGCATTCCGATCTTTGGAGAACCCCCTTTGCGCACCTTCAAACTGGCCGCCGTGTCGGCGGCCGTGATTCTGGCCCTCACCGCCTGCGGCAACCAGAGCACCGCCGCCGGCGACACCCCGGCCGCCGCCGCGCCGACGACGGCCGCTCCCGACCCGGCGGCCCGCCTCACCGCGGCGACGGGCAAGATGACGGACCTGAGCTACCGCTTCACCATGACGGTGCCCGACGGCAGCGTCGAAGGTGTCCGCCACGCGCCGTCCAACAGCACGCGGATGACCCTGACCGCCGAGGTCGACGGCGAGACCGGCGGCTTCGACATGATCCAGATCGGCGACGACGTCTGGTTCAAACTCATCCTCGACCTCGGTGGCGACGCCGAGTCCAAGGAGATGGCGGCCGAACTCTCCAAGTGGACGAAGGTCTCGGCGGACGAGGCCAAGCAGCAGAGCGGGGTCAGCGGCCTCTCCGAGGTCGCGACCATGTTCAACAACGCGGCGTTCGCGGACATGGCCGAACTCAAGGAGACCGCGCCGGGCACCCTGACCGGCGCCATCGACCTCACGAAGCCGGGCCTCGACGTGCTCGACGCGGACGAGATCAAGAAGCTCGGCGACCGCGCCAAAAGCGTGCCGATCACCATCATTCTGGACGGCGAAGACCGGCTCACGTCGATGTCGTTCGAAATCCCGTCGTCCGAGGGCACCGGCACGGAGAAGATCGAGATGAAGTTCTCGGACTTCGACAAGGTCGAGCAGCCGAAGGCGCCTCCGGCCGACGAGGTGCGGGAGCGGTGACCAGCGGCGCCATCCGGCTCGCCGCAGTGCTCGTGGCCGCCCTCGGGCTGGCCGCGTGCGGCTCCACCGGCGAGCCGGCGTCGCCGGCGGCGGCGTCCGCGCCGGCCACCACCCCGGCGGCTGACCCGGAGGCCCGCCTCGCCGCCGCGACCAGGGAGATCGCCGCCGGCAACTACCGATTCGGGTTCCAGAGCGGGAACGTCACCGGTACGGGCTACGCGCACCGGCCGAGCGGCAGCGTGCGCCTCGACGTGGACGCCAAGGACGGCAAGGACACGTACACGATGCGGCTCTTCGTCGTCGGCCCGGACAGCTTCGCCAAGGTGGAGCTCAACGGGAAAGCGGTGGGGAGCGGAGGCAAGTGGTTCGCGCTCGACAAGGGCAAAGCCGCGAAGACCGAAGCCTTCGCCTTCCTCGCCGCTCCCGACGTCGGTGGCGCGACCGACCTCCTGGCCACCGCGCGGTCCGTCACGGCGCGGCCCACCGGGGAACTGGCCGGCACGGTCGACATCACCAAGGTCGACGCCATGGCGGCGATCGACGAGGAGGTCAAGGACGGCCTCGGGGCGTGGGGCGGTGCGGTGCCGTTCACGGCCACGCTGGACGACCAGGGCCGGATCACGAAGCTGGTGCTCGACCTGTCGACCTTCAGCACCGTCGACGTCAAGGCGATCGAGGTCACGTACTCGGACTACGGCGCGGTGACCCCGGACCCGAAGCCAACCGACACCGTCAAGGCGCCGGCGGACTTCTACGACGACCTGTGAGTCACGCCTCGGCGTCGGCCCGGTTCTTCTGCCGGGCCGCGTCGAGGCGTTCGCGGGCTCCGTCGAGCCACTGCTGGCAGAGGTCGGCCAGGTGCTCGCCGCGCTCCCAGAGGGCCAGGGACTCCTCCAGGGAGATGCCGCCGGCCTCCAGCTTCTCGACCACCGACGCCAGTTCGGCGCGGGCCTGTTCGTAGCTCAGCTTCTCGTCGGTCACCCGTGCTCCTCGGTCGTGTCGTCCACTGTGGCCGAAAGCTCGCCGCGGGCCAGGCGTACCCGGACGACGTCGCCCTTGGCCACCTCGGCGGCCGCGCGGACGACGTGGCCGGACCGCCGTTGGACGATGGCGTAGCCGCGGTCCAGCGTCGCGGCCGGGGACAGCGCGCGCAGCCGGGCCAGCGTGTGCCGCAGGTCGCCGGTGGCCGCGCTGATCCGGTGGTCGAGGCAGCGCGCGGCCCGGTCGCGCAGCGCCGTCACGTCGGCCGCCCGCTGGTCGACCATCACCTCCGGCCGGGCCAGCACGGGCCGCGAGCGGATCGCCTCGATCCGGTGGCGCTCGCGGTCGATCATGGCCCGCACGGCCCGGTCGAGCCGCTGCCGGCCGAGGGCGATGAGCCGCATCTCCTCGCCGAGATCGGGCACGATCCGCTTCGCCGCGTCGGTGGGTGTCGAGGCCCGCACGTCGGCCACGTAGTCGAGCAGCGGCGCGTCGGTCTCGTGGCCGATCGCGCTGACGACGGGCGTACGGCAGGCGAATACCGCCCGGCAGAGCGCCTCGTCGGAGAAGGGCAGCAGATCCTCGACGCTGCCGCCGCCGCGCGCGACAACGATCACATCGATGGACTCGTCGGCGTCGAGCACCTTGAGGGCGTCGAGGATCTGCGGTACGGCGGTCGGCCCCTGGACGGCGACGTTCACCACCCGGAACTCCACCGCCGGCCACCGCCGCCGCGCGTTGGTCAACACGTCCCGCTCGGCCGCGCTCGCCCGCCCGGTGATCAGCCCGATCCGCCGAGGCAGGAACGGTGGCCGCCGCTTGCGCCGCGGATCGAAGAGCCCTTCGGCGGCGAGCAGCCGCTTGAGCCGTTCGAGCCGCGCCAGCAGTTCGCCGAGCCCGACCTGCCGGATCTCGTCGGCCCGCAGGCTGAGCGTCCCCCGCGCCGGGAAGAAGTCCGGCTTGGCGTGCAGGACGACGCGGGCCCCCTCCTCCAGATTCGGCGCACCGAGGTCGAGCACGTCACGGTTCGTGGTGACGGTGAGGCTGAGGTCGGCGGAAGGATCACGGAGGGTGAGGAAGACGGTGCTGGCCCCCGGCCGGCGGCTGATCTGCGCCACCTGGCCGTCCACCCAGACCCACCCGAGGCGGGCGATCCAGGCGCCGATCTTCTGGCTGACGACCCGGACCGGCCACGGCTCCTCCGGCGTGCTCCGGGGGATGCCGTTGGGCTCAGGCGCGGTCACGGCCCCACCCTACGGCCGCGGGCTCGGCCCCTCCCCGCCGGCACGCCCCGCTGACGGCGTTCCCGGGCCGCGAGCCCGCCCTCACGCCTTGCGCACGATCGCGGGCCGGAGTTGCCTCGTGAATCAGGGCCACCCTGGGCCGGGCCGGGATGAACGGACGCCGCCTGGTGCCGCCCGCACGCGGACCGCCGCACGCCGTGCGGCGGTGGGTAGGGTTCGGCGGGTGCCACGGCCGGGCCGGGTGACGGCCGTCATAGATCACGCCGCCGGTCGCCGGTTCGCGGGGGTCGCCGAGCGACCTTTCTGCCAGCGCGCGCCGGCCAACGTACGATTGGCGGGTGATCGACGAACCCACCCGCAAGCGTGTGCTCCTGGCCAAGCCGCGCGGCTACTGCGCCGGCGTCGACCGCGCCGTGCAGACCGTGGAGGAGGCACTCAAGCTCTACGGCCCGCCGATCTACGTACGCAAGCAGATCGTGCACAACAAGCACGTCGTGGCGACCCTGGAGCGGCGCGGTGCGATCTTCGTCGAGGAGAACGAGGAGGTGCCCGAGGGCGCCACGGTGATCTTCTCGGCCCACGGCGTGGCGCCGGAGGTCTACGAGCAGGCCCGCCAGCGCCGGCTGAAGGCGATCGACGCGACCTGCCCGCTGGTGACCAAGGTCCACCAGGAGGCCCGGCGGTTCGCCGCCGACGATTACGACATCCTGCTCATCGGTCACGAAGGCCACGAAGAGGTCATCGGTACGTCCGGCGAGGCACCGGCCCACGTCCAGCTGGTCGACGGCCCCGACGGTGTCGACAAGGTGACCGTCCGCGACGCGGCGAAGGTGGTCTGGCTCTCGCAGACCACGCTCTCGGTGGACGAGACGATGGAGACCGTGGCCAGGCTCAAGCAGCGGCTGCCGCTGCTCCAGTCGCCACCGAGCGACGACATCTGCTACGCCACGCAGAACAGGCAGCACGTCGTCAAGCAGATCGCCCCCGAGTGCGACGTGATGATCGTCGTCGGCTCGCGCAACTCGTCCAACTCCGTACGCCTGGTCGAAGTCGCCCTCGACGCCGGGGCCCGCGCGGGTTACCTGGTCGACTACGCCTCGGAAATCCAGGACGAATGGCTGACCGGCGCCACCACCGTCGGCGTCTCCTCCGGCGCGAGCGTCCCCGAGGACCTGGTGGACGAGGTGCTCGACCACCTGGTGGCCCGCGGCTTCGCCGACGTCTCGGAGGTCACGACGGTCGACGAGCGACTGACGTTCTCTCTCCCGCAGGAACTCAAACGCGACATGAAGGCCGCCGCGGCCCGCCAGGCCAGCTGACCAGCACACCAACCCACCGGCCGGCGACAGCGTCGGTCACCCGCACCTGGCTAACCACCGGACGCTCACCCATCGCACTGAGCGCCGCGCCGTCCGCTCTCAACCCTGGCTCGGGCCACACGGTCGGCAAGAAGACCTGGGCCCAGTTCCTCGCGGACCACGTGCGCTGACGCGACTACTCACCACATGGGCAGGCCATCCGAGGTTGATTACAGAATTCACGGCGTTTCGCCACCAAGAAGCTTTCGACAGACCGCCGGATACTGAACGGCATGGCAGGCCACCTCGACGGATCGGAAGCGTTCTCACGCGACAACCACGGAGCCCGACGATGAAGCTGCCGCCCGGAGCCACCGGCTTCAACCCGCCACCCGGCGACCATGCGGACCCCAGAGCCTTCACCGCCATCTGTCACCACGCCGCCCACGCCATCGACGCCACCGTCACCGGCGTCACTCCTGCCGGCGTCACGCCCAACTTCCATACGGTCGTTATCGCCGACAACCAGCACCACATCGCGGTGCTGCGGCACACCACGCTGCCGTTCATCGCCTTCGCCCGCCCCCACGTCAAGGGCGACGTCACCATCACGTACGTCGACCACCCCGGCCTCGCCAACGCCATCACCAACCTGACCGACGCCCAGATCCTCACCGCCGACCAGCTACAGACCCCTCTGACACAGGTCGACCTGAGCGCTCTCGACCCGCACGAGCACGACCAGATCGGCTATTGGAAGCCGACCACCCTCGGCGAGCTGCTGTTCAACTTCTGGGACTGAAGACCAGTAGCCTGAGACAAGGAATCTGCCGCTAGCTCGACGTGCTCACGCGCTGGGCTCCGGTGGGAGTGCCGGGCAGTAGACGGCTTCGGGATGAACAACCGGCACGCTGAACGTGACGACTGGCGCAGGTAGCTGGTTCCGACTTCCTGCGGCTCTCCCGTCTCGCGATCGAAGAGGACGTCATCGAATGATGACCTCTTGACCGGGCTCCATGCCGGCTGCCTCAGCGATACGGTCCGGAACAGGGCCACGCCCAGCAAACGGGACGGCTTCAGACGTTGAAGCGGAACTCCACCACGTCGCCGTCTTGCATGATGTAGTCCTTGCCTTCTATGCGGACTTTGCCGGCGGCTTTGGCGGCTGCCATGCTGCCTGCGGCCATCAGGTCGTCGAACGAGACGATTTCGGCCTTGATGAAGCCGCGCTGGAAGTCTGAGTGGATCACGCCGGCCGCCTCGGGGGCTGTGGCGCCGATCGGGATCGTCCAGGCCCGGGCCTCCTTCGGGCCCGCGGTCAGGTACGTCTGCAGGCCCAGCGTGCGGAAGCCGACCCGGATCAGCTGGTCCAGGCCCGGTTCCGGCTGGCCGATCGACTCCAGCAGTTCGCGCGCCTCCTCCGGCGGCAGGTCGATCAGTTCCGACTCGACCTTCGCGTCCATGAAGACCGCCTCGGCGGGAGCGACCAGGGCACGCAGTTCGTCGAGGAACGCCGCGTTGTTCAGCTCCTCCTCGTCGACGTTGAAGACGTACAGGAACGGCTTCGTTGTCAGCAAGTGCAGTTCCCGCAGGTCGGCCGGGTCGATGCCGGCGGCGGCCGCTCCCGCGTACAGCGTCACGCCCTTGTCGAGGACCTCGGACGCCGCGGCCGCGGCGGCGGCGATGCCGGCGCGGTCCTTGCGGACCTTGGCCTCCTTCTCCAGGCGGGGCAGCGCCTTCTCCAGAGTCTGGAGGTCGGCCAGGATCAGCTCGGTGTTGATCGTCTCGATGTCGTCGGCCGGCGACACCTTGCCGTCGACGTGGACGACGTTGGGGTCGGAGAACGCGCGGACGACCTGGCAGATCGCGGACGCGTCGCGGATGTTGGCGAGGAACGCGTTGCCCCGGCCCTGGCCCTTGGACGCGCCGCGGACCAGGCCGGCGATGTCGACGAACGACACCGGCGCCGGAACGATCTTCTGCGAGTCGTACAGCTCCGCGAGGCGTGCCAGCCGCGGGTCGGGCAGGCCGACGACGCCGACGTTCGGCTCGATGGTCGCGAACGGGTAGTTCGCGGCGAGCACGTCGTTCTTGGTCAGCGCGTTGAACAGCGTGCTCTTGCCGACGTTGGGCAGGCCGACGATCCCGATGGTCAGACTCACGACCAACCAGCTTACGCAGGCCGGCGAGCGGTCAGACGATCGACTGCCACCAGCCGTCGACGGGCGGCGGCGCATCGACGTCGACGCGCTCGCCCGGGCGGGGCACCGCGAGCGTCACACCCTCCGCCTTCGCCTCGGCCCAAAGCCGGTCGACAGGCTCGGCCCAGTCGTGGAACGCCAGCACGAACGTGCCCCAGTGCAGCGGCACCATGAGCCCGCCGCGGACGGCGCGGTGCGCGCGGACCGCGTCCTCGGGCGTCATGTGGATGTCGGGCCAGCCCTCGCCGTACGCGCCGATCTGCATCAAGGTGACGTCGAACGGGCCGTGCTGGGCACCGATGTCCGCGTAACCGTCGAAATAGCCGGAGTCGCCGGTGTAGAAGACCTTGCGGCCGTGGCCGGCGACCACCCACGACGCCCACAGCGTCCCGTCGCGGGTGAAGCCGCGGCCGGAGAAGTGGCGGGCCTCGGTCGCGGTCAGCGTGAGGCCGGCCACGGTGATCGACTCGTCCCAGTCCAGCTCGATCACCCGCTCCGGCGGCACGCCCCAGCGCGCGAAGTGCGCGCCGACACCGAGCGGCACGAGGAACGGCGCGGACTGCGTGCGCACCAGCTCGCGCACGGTGGGGAGGTCCAGGTGGTCGTAGTGGTCGTGGGAGATCACGATCGCGTCGACGGTGGGCAGCTCGTGGAGCGCGACCGGCGGCTCGTGCAGGCGGCGCGGGCCGACGAGGCGGGACGGCGAGCAGCGGTCGCTCCACACCGGGTCGAACAGCACGCGGTCGCCGTCGATCTCGACGAGCGCGGAGGAGTGCCCGTACCACGTGACGTGCAGGCCCCGCGTCGTGGCCTGGCTCGGCGCGGCGAGCGGCACCGGCAGGCGGGGTTTGCGCCGGGACCGGTCGGCGAAGAACGCGCGGATCATGGACCCGCTCGGTGCGCCGAGCGTCTGCGCCGGCGTGCGGTTGTGGAAACGACCGTCGCGCCACTGCCGCGACGGTGACACCCGCCGCGGGTCGGGGCGACCCCCCATCGCGATCGGCACGTCGCGCGCCGCCCACGCCAGCGCCGCCGCCACACCGAGAACACCGAACGCCCACGCCGCCTTCTTCGCCATGGCCCCAAGTCTCCTACAGCGGACCGACAAATTCCTGAGCGTCGCCACAGGCTGACGGCCATGTCCGATTTCCGCGAGCCAGCGGGCTCCGGACGGGGCAGGATCGACGGCATGGAGCTGGACTTCGAGCGGTGCTACCGGGCGGTCGACAGCCGCGACCCGCGGTTCGACGGCTGGTTCTACACGGCCGTCACATCGACCGGCATCTACTGCAAGCCGTCCTGCCCAGCGATCACGCCCAAGCGCGCGAACGTCCGCTTCTACCCGAGCGCCGCCGCCGCGCAGCGCGCCGGCTTCCGGGCCTGCCGCCGCTGCCGCCCGGACGCCGCACCGGGTTCACCCGAGTGGGACGTGCGCGCGGACACGGTCGGGCGGGCGATGCGGCTCATCGCGGACGGCGTCGTCGACCGCGACGGCGTGCCGGGCCTCGCGAGCCGCCTCGGCTACACCGAGCGCCACCTGCACCGCATGCTCACCGCGGAGGTCGGCGCCGGGCCGCTGGCCCTGGCCCGCGCACAGCGGGCCCAGACCGCCCGCATCCTGGTCGAGACGACGGACCTCGGGCTCGCGGAGATCGCGTTCGCGGCGGGTTTCGGCAGCGTGCGGCAGTTCAACGACACGATCAAGGAGGTGTACGGCGTGCCGCCGTCAGCGCTGCGCGACGCGTCCCGCCGCCGCCCGCCGGAGGGTGGTGTCGTGAGCCTGCGCCTCGCGTACCGCCCGCCGCTGCACGCCGCGTCGCTTCTCGAGTTCCTGGCCGCGCGCGCGATCCCCGGCATCGAGGAGGTCGCCGACGGCACCTACCGGCGCACGCTCGCGCTGCCGCACGGCGCCGGGGAGGTGGCGCTCACGCCGGGCCCCGCCGGCCATGTCGCCGCCGCGCTGCGCCTCACCGACGTCCGCGACCTCGCGCCGGCCGTCGCCCGCTGCCGCCGCCTGCTCGATCTCGACGCGGACCCGGAGGCGGTCGACGCGACGCTCGCCGCCGACCCGGCGCTCGCCGCGACGGTCCACAAAGAACCAGGGGTACGCGTGCCGCGCGCCGTGGACGGCTTCGAGACGGCGGTCCGGGCGGTCGTCGGCCAGCAGATCTCGGTGCCGGCCACCCGCACCATCCTGGGCCGGATGGCCTCGGCGGCCGCCGGTGGCCGCGTGGACGCACGGGCGGCCGCCGGTGGCCGCGTGGACGCACGGGCGGCCGCCGGTGGCCGCGTGGACGCACGGGCGGCCGCCGGTGGCCGCGCCGACGCACGGGCCGCGCCGCTCGGCGACGTCCTGACGTTCCCGTCCCCGGCCGCCGTCGCCGACCTGCCGGACGAGGCGTTCCCGATGCCGGCCGCCCGCCGGGAGACGATCCGCGGCCTGGCCCGCGCGGTCGCGGACGGCGAGCTCGACCTCGATCTCGGGGCCGACCGCGACGAGCTGGTCCGCGGCCTGTGCGCGCTGCCCGGCATCGGCGCCTGGACGGCCGGCTACGTGGCGATGCGCGCGGCCGGCGACCCGGACGTCTTCCTCCCCACCGACCTCGCCGTCCGCCGCGGCGCCGCCGCGCTGGGGCTGCCCGACGATCCCCGAGCGCTGGACGCGCACGCCACCGCGTGGCGGCCGTGGCGCTCCTACGCACTGATGCGACTCTGGAGGAACTCATGAACCACACCACGATGGCGACCCCGGTCGGCCCGCTGACGATCCTCGCCACCGACGCCGGCGTCGTGCGCGCCGCCGGCTTCACCGCGAGCGTGGACGAGCTGCTGGCCCTCGTACACCCGAAGCTGCGCGACGAGCCGCGGCCGCGCGCCGACCTCGGTCCCGTCACCGCCGCGGTGCTGTCCTATCTGGACGGCGACGTGACGGCGATCGACGCGGTCCCGGTCGAGCAGCGCAGCGACGGCGCGTTCCTCGGCCACGCCTGGGACGTCCTGCGGACCGTCAAGGATCCGGTCACCTACACCGAGTACGCCGCGCTCGCCGGCCGGCCGGCCGCTGTCCGCGCCGCCGCCCAGGCGTGCGCGCGCAACGCCGCCGCCCTGTTCGTCCCCTGCCACCGGGTGCTGCGGACGGACGGCACGCTCGGCGGCTACCGGTACGGGCTGCACGTGAAAAAGTGGCTTCTCGGTCATGAGTCGCGGTAGGGGTGCCGGACCGATTACCGTCACGGGGTGCGTGCCATTCATGACCGTCAGTCAGGGGTACGCAACCTGTGGCGCCTGCGCCGCTACCTGAAGCCCTACCGCCACCAGTTCGCCTGGCTCGTCGTCGCCGCGCTCGCCGGCACGGCGGTGGGCATCGCGGTCCCGCTGGTGATCCGCCGGGTCGTCGATGGCCCGATCGCCCACCGCGACCCGCGCGGCCTCCTCGCGCTCGGCGGGCTCGCGCTGCTGCTCGGCGTCGTCGAGGCCGTGCTGATCTTCATCCGGCGCTGGTCGCAGGTGAGCCAGGCGCTCGGCATGGAGGCCACGATCCGGGCCGAGCTGTACGCGCACCTCCAGCGGCTGCCGGCCGCCTTCCACGACCGGTGGCAGAGCGGCCAACTGCTCGCGCGGGTCACCGCCGACCTCTCCGTCATCCGGCGGTTCCTCTCCTTCGGCCTGCTGTTCCTGATCGTCAACCTGGCGACGTACGCCGTCGTGGTGGCCCTCCTCGTCCACCTGCACTGGCCGCTGGGCCTGCTGGTGGCGGCGAGCGCCGTACCGCTGATGATCGTCAGCCGCCGGTTCACCCGCACCTACCTGCGGACGTCCCGCCGGATGCAGGACGAGCAGGGCGACCTCGCGACGCAGGTCGAGGAGGCGGCGCGCGGTTTGCGCACCGTGAAGTCGTTCGGCCGGCAGCCGTTGATGAGCGCGCGGTTCGGCGCCGGCGCGGACCGGCTGCGGGACACCGCCGTCGACAAGGGACGCCAGCTCGCCGGCACGTCCGCCCAGTTCGACCTCGTGCCGAACCTGACGCTGGCCGCCGTGCTGGTCGCCGGCGCGGTCGAGGTCTCCGCCGGCCGGCTCACGATCGGCGAGCTGGTCGCGTTCGTCACGCTCCAGCTGATGCTGATCTGGCCGATCGAGTCGCTCGGCTGGATCATCGCCAACGCGCAGGAGGCGATGACCGCGTCCGACCGCGTCTACGAGGTGCTCGACTCGCCGCCGTCCATCAAGGACCGTCCTGGCGCGGTCACCGTCTCCGGCGTGCGCGGCGAGGTGCGGTTCGAGGACGTCTGGTTCACCTATCCCGGCGGTCGCGACCCGGTGCTGCGCGGCGTCACGCTCACGGCGCGGCCCGGCGAGACGCTGGCCGTCGTGGGCACCACCGGCTCCGGCAAGACCACGCTCATCTCGCTGGTGCCGCGGCTCTACGACGTGACGAGCGGACGGATCACGCTGGACGGGCGGGACGTGCGGGACATCCGGCTCGACTCGCTGCGCCAGGTCGTCGGGGTGGCGTTCGAGGAGCCGACGCTGTTCTCCATGTCGGTACGGGAGAACCTCGCGCTCGGCCGCGCCGACGCCACCGACGACGAGATCCGTGCCGCGCTCTCCGTCGCGCAGGCGGACTTCGTGGACGAGCTGCCGTGGGGCCTCGACACCCGGGTCGGCGAGCAGGGGCTCTCGCTCTCCGGCGGCCAGCGGCAGCGGCTGGCGCTGGCCCGCGCGATCCTGGCCCGCCCGCGCGTGCTGGTGCTCGACGACCCGCTCTCCGCCCTCGACGTGCACACCGAGGCGCTGGTGGAGAAGGCGCTGGCCGGGGTGCTGCGCGACACGACCGCGCTGCTCGTCGTGCACCGGCCGTCGACGGTCGCGCTGGCGGACCGGGTGGTGCTGCTCCGCGACGGGGCGATCGCGGCGTCCGGGACGCACTCGGAGCTGCTGGCGACCGATCCGGCGTACCGGGCGGTGCTCTCCGAGGCCGCGGCGACGGCGGACGCATGACGACCGTCCACACGTGGCGGGGTCGGGCCGCTGAACACGACGCCGACCGGACCGCCGCCGAGGCCGCGGATCCCGAGGCGGTCGCGCGGCTGCGGGGCCGCGGCCGGTCGCTGTTGGCTTCCCTGGTACGTCCGCACCGGCGCGCGCTGGCCGCCACGGTCGCGCTGCTCCTGCTGCAGAGCGGCGCCGGCATGGCGGGGCCGTACCTGGTGATGCTCGCGATCGACAAGGGCATCCCGCCGCTACGGGCCGGCAACCCCACGGTGCTCGTGGAGGTGGGCCTGGCGTTCGTCTTCGCGGCGGTCGCGGAGTACCTCGGCAAGCGGGGATTCCTGCGGCTCTCCGCCCGGATCGGCCAGGACGTCCTCCGCGAGCTGCGGCAGCGGGTGTACGACCACTTCCAGGTGCTGTCGGTCGGCTTCCACGAGCGCTACACGCAGGGCCGGATGGTGGCGCGGCTGACCAGCGACATGGATTCGATCAGCGAACTGGTCGACGGCGGGATCGACGACCTCGTGCTGGCCGGGCTGTCGGTCGTCTCGGTGGCCGGGGTGCTGCTCTACCTCGACCCGCCGCTGGCCGGCGTCACGCTCTTCGCGTTCCCGTTCCTGCTCTGGCTCTCCCGGTGGTTCGCGCTCGCCTCCGCCGTCGCGTACCGCCGGACCCGCGAAGCGGTGGCTTTGGTGATCGTCCACTTCGTGGAGTCGCTGGGCGGAATCCGCGCGGTGCACGCGTTCCGCCGCGAGCCGCGCAACCAGCAGATCTTCGACGTGCTCAACGACGACTACCGGCTGGCTACGCTGCGGGCGTTCCGGCTGATCGCGGTCTACTCGCCGAGCATCAAGCTGATCGGCAACGTGGCGATCGCCGGCGTGCTGACGTTCGGCGGCTGGCAGGTGCTGCACGGCGCGACCGAGATC
>Ga0164243_10003906_pt1 | contig 23610 bp, 28 predicted proteins | sample OricompcompostOP_FD_108781 | JGI IMG/M metagenome (GOLD analysis project Ga0164243, IMG submission 108781) | Organic Plus compost microbial communities from Emeryville, California, USA - Original compost - Organic plus compost (OP) | ecosystem: Engineered > Solid waste > Mixed feedstock >...
ACTACATCGAGTGCTTCTACAACCCGACGCGCCGGCATTCGACGCTCGGCTATCTCAGTCCCGTACAGTTCGAGAAAGCTCAAGAAGCTTAGGTCGGTGTCAACGGAACCGGCAGCAACCCAGTAGTATTGAACAGAGGCTTGTAGCGTCGCGGCATCCGGGGCCTCAAGCGTCGGACGGATTTCGCTGGCGAAAGCACCCCAGTCAGCCGTTGGATCGCGCCGATTCGGTTCCCGCAGACCGACGACCTTCAAGCAGTACTCGCAACGGGCGAACTCTCGGAAGAACTCGAAAGCAAGGGCATCGAGATTGGGTGATGTAGGGCGCGTCATCGGTGCTGCTGCCAGGCATGCCGCCCAGTTGGCCTCTTCTGGCTCTTGCGAGCCGTGAGCACCCTACCCTGCCCGTCGGTCAGGAACTGCACGCCGTGAGGCTGGCTCTGCTTGGGAAACTGCTCGGCATGTGCATCTGCTTCGGCCATGGAGTCAAACAGGCGAATCGGTGCGCCATCGAATAGCCGACCATCCGACAGCCACTGCCCTGATTCCAACAGGTACTCCATGGAACCCATCCCATAGAACCTTGCAACGCCCCAGTTCTTTGCCATGCGTGACCCTCAGATATGTCGATTTCATCTGCGCGCGGCGGCTCCAACATTTGGGTAGGAGGCGCTCTGCCCAATGTTATCGCTCCATCCGGAGGTGGTTGCCGGATCGGCAGATTGCGAGTCGCGGGTAACCGCATCACCGCGTGCTTTTCCGAGTGAATCCTTGCTGCGGCCTGCTACAGGGCCACTGCCGCGTGCGGTCATAGGTTCTGACGGATAACCTCTCGCCGCCAGCTCGCTCGCCTGAATCGGTCGGTTTTAAATGACCGCTGTCAGCGTTGCTGCAGACATCTAGCTCGCAGCTGCCCAGCGGCAGCAACTAGTCTCAAGCCGACGACGACCAAGTAGCCGTCCGCCTCCCAGCAGTTGCGATCGCAGGCGAACTCACGCTGACTGGCGCCAAGCATTCGCCGAGGCCCGCTCAGTCCCCGGCCTTGACCTTGGGCTTGAAGATATGGACGGTCTCGCCGCGCGCGAGCATCTCCACGAGTTGGGCGATCCGCCTCGCACGCGTCTCGGCTTTCACGGCCGTTTGAATGCGCCACAGGATCGCGTAGCGATTTGCGGCGTTGATCGTCGAGAAGAACGCTTTCGCCATCGGGGCGGCGTCGAGCGCCGCGGTCAGGTCTTCGGGGACCACGGACGTACGCGCGCCGTCGTACGCCCGCGCCCATCGGCCGTCGGCCTTGGCGGCCTCGACCTGTGCAAGGCCCGGCGCCTTCATGCGGCCCGCCTCAATGAGCATCGCCACCTTGTCGACGTTGACTCTCGACCACACGCTGCGGGCGCGCCTGGGCGTGAATCGCTGGAGGAAATACTGCTCGTCCAGCCCCTTCTTCTGACCGTCGATCCAGCCCCAGCAGAGCGCGATCTCCACCGCTTCGAGGTAGGTGACGCTGGCTTCGTCGGCACGGCGCTTGGCGATCTTGAGCCAGAGGCCCGGGGACGTGGCATGGTGCTGTTTCAACCAGGTTTCAAACGCCTTGGCGCTCTTGAACAAGGCCGGGCTGTCGGCAGGCTTGTCGATGGGCATGCGTGAAGTGTGCATGAAGGGAAGCGGCGCCGCGGCCGACTCACAGCGGCCGGTGCCCACGACGGTCGCCGCCTGATCGCCGCTGCCTCCCGGGCTGCCGGGCCGAAGCACGCGCTTGTCAGCCCTGGCCGACGCCGGCCGCGCCGCGCTTGCGCTAAGGTCGGTCTCCTGTGAGTCACGCCGCGCCGCATCCCGCCCCGCCCTCCACCGACATCCCCGCCCGCCTCGATCGCCTGCCCTGGTCGCGCTGGCACTGGCGCGTGGTGGTCGCGCTGGGCATCGCCTGGGTGCTCGACGGGCTGGAGGTGACGATGGTCGGCTCCCTGGGCGGCGTGCTGGAGCGCGGCGACACGCTGGCGCTGACGGCCGCGCAGGTCGGCCTGGCCGGCTCGCTGTACGTGGCCGGCGCGGTGATCGGCGCGCTGGTGTTCGGCCGCATGACGGACCGGCTGGGGCGCAAGAAGCTGTTCCTGCTCACGCTGCTGGTGTACGCGGCCGCCACCTTCGCCACCGCCTTCTCGCCGGGCTTCGCCTTCTTCGCGGTGTGCCGCTTCTTCACCGGCCTGGGCATCGGCGGCGAGTACGCGGCCATCAACTCGGCCATCGACGAGCTGATCCCGGCGCGCGTGCGCGGGCGCGTCAACCTCGCCATCAACGGCAGCTTCTGGCTGGGCGCGGCGCTGGGCGCGGGCCTGGCGCTGGTGCTGCTGGACGAGCGCGTGCTCGGCCCGGTGCAGGGCTGGCGCGCCGGCTTCGCGCTGGGCGCGCTGCTGGCGGTGGCGATCGTGCTGGTGCGCCGCCACGTGCCGGAAAGCCCGCGCTGGCTGATCGCGCACGGCCGCCGCGAGGAGGCCGAGCGCATCGTCGCCGCCATCGAGGCCGAGGTGCAGGCCGCGCACGGCCCGCTGCCGGCCGCCGGGGCGCATTCGCCCGTCGCGCGCCGCACCAGCCCGTCGATGCGCGAGGTGGCGCGGGTGCTGCTGCGGCACTACCGCACGCGCAGCGGCGTGGCGCTGGCGCTCATGCTCTCGCAGGCCTTCTTCTACAACGCCATCTTCTTCACCTATGCGCTGGTGCTCACGCGCTACTACGGCGTGCCGGAAGGCAAGGTCGCGCTGTACATCTTCCCCTTCGCGCTGGGCAACGTGCTGGGGCCGTTGCTGCTGGGGCCGCTGTTCGACCGGGTGGGGCGGCGGCGCATGATCGCCCTCACCTACGTCGGCGCCGGCATCGGGCTGGCGCTGACCGGCTGGGCCTTCATGGCCGGCCTGCTGGACGCGCGCACCCAGGCGCTGGCCTGGTCGGCGGTGTTCTTCCTCGCTTCCGCAGCGGCCAGCTCGGCCTACCTCACGGTCAGCGAGGTGTTCCCGTTGGAGATGCGCGCGCTCGCCATCGCCCTCTTCTATGCCGTGGGCACCGGCGCGGGCGGCTTCATCGCGCCGTGGCTGTTCGGCGCGCTGATCGAGACCGGCAGCCGTGGCGCGGTGACGGTGGGCTACGGCATCGGCGCGGTGCTGGTGATCGGCGCCGGGCTGCTGGCGCTGCGCTTCGCGGTCAACGCGGAGCGGCGCGCGCTGGAGGACATCGCGCCGCCGCTGTCGTGGGCCGACGAGGCTCAGCCGCGGCGGGCGGAGGGCGAGCGGCAGGTGCGCCAGCCGAACAGCGAATAGGCCGGGCAGCGGCGCAGCAGGCCGGTGGCCAGCGGCAGCAGGCCGATCCAGCCCCAGGGGCCGATCTGCCCCGCCAGGGCCAGGCCGATGAGCACGAGGCCGAGCAGCACGCGCAGCGCGCGGTCGATGGTGCCGACGTTGGGTTGCATGGCGATCTCCGAAGACGAGGAAAGGAACGGGTTCAATTGATCTGCAGCGAGCCGCTGGCGCCCATCAGCAGGTCGATCACGTCGGGCCCGGCGATGACCTCGAAGCGCGGATCCATGTCGGCGGCCGTCAGGCCGTTGTGCGCCATGCAGGCGCCGCACAGGGCGATGCGCCCGCCGAGTTCGAGGTATTTCGCGAGCTGCACCGGCACCGGATCGAAGGGCTGGCCGATGTCCATGTCCTCGGTGGCACGGGGGCGCCCCAGGTGGACGGCGTCCACCGTCAGGATCAGCGTGGCGCTGTGGCCCTTGCCCAGGGCGGCCAGCGCCATGGTGAAGGCGACCGTGACCCGGGCCGGGTCCTCCCGGCCGTGGAACAGGGTGGCGACGAAGTCGGTGCGCTGCATGGCCGGCCCCTCACTTCGCCGAGAACTGGCGGAAGGCATCCACCGCGTCGGCCGCGTACATCGCCGACGGCCCGCCGCCCATGTAGACGGCCACGCCCAGGGCCTCGTGCACCTCGGCCTCGCTCGCGCCCAGCCGCGCCAGCGCCTTGGTGTGGAAGCCGATGCAGCCGGCGCAATGCGAGGCCACGCCGATCGCCAGCGCGATCAGTTCCTTGGCCTTGGCGTCGAGCGCGCCGTCGGCCATGGCGGCCTTGCCCATCTCGCCGAAGCCCTTCATCACGCCGGGCACGCTCTGGCGCAGCGGCAGCAGGTGGGCCGAGATGTCCTGGGTCAGTTGTCGGTAGTCGGTCATGAGGGATCTCCTTCGGTGAGGGACACTCGCGGGAGCCGCCACAGGCCACCGCTCTTAAGTTAGTACATTCTAAATTAGATTTTTCTAAAATAAAGACCGCCATGGCACGAAGCCGCAAGGACCCTCTGCTGCTGAAGGAAAGCGCCGCCCAGGCCGCCGCGCTGCTGCGCGCGCTGGGCAACGAGTCGCGCCTGCTGGTGCTGTGCCTGCTGTCGGGCAACGGCGAGATGTCGGTGGGCGCGCTGCAGGAGCAGGTGGGGCTGAGCCAGTCGGCCCTGTCGCAGCACCTGGCGCGCATGCGCGACGAAGGGCTGGTCACCTTCCGCCGCGAGGCGCAGACGCTGTACTACCGCATCGACAACGCGCAGGCCGAGCGCCTCATCGCCACGCTGGCCGACATCTTCTGCCCCTGAGGCTCAGCCGGGCCCGAACATGAGGGAGCGGTGCACCGCCGCTCCCGCCATCGCGCCGTCGCCCACGGCCAGCGCCACGTTGCCCGCCGCGCGCGCCAGGTCGCCGCAGGCGAACACGCCCGGCACCGAGGTGTCCTTCATCGGGCCGGTCCTGACGCAGCGGCCCAGCGGGCTCTCGTCCAGCGCGCATCCCATCTGCTGCGCCACGGGCGATGCGGGCTCGGTCCGGCTGGCGACGAACAGGCCGGCGAAGTCCTCCACGCGGCCGCCTTCCAGCACCACCCGCGCCTCGCCCTCGATCGCCAGGATCGGCGCGGCCTCGACCGCGACGCCGCGCGCCGACAGTTCGCGCAGGTCGTCCTCGCCCGGCTGGAAGGCGCCGTTGAGGAGGAAGGTGACGCGGCCCCACTCCGGCAGCAGCAGGGCCTGGTGCAGCGACACCGGCCCGACGGCGATCACGCCGATGCGGCCCTCGTCGAGTTCGTAGCCGTGGCAGTAGGGGCAGTGGAAGACGTGGCGGCCCCAGCGCTCCTGCAGCCCCGGGATGGCCGGCAGCCCGTCCGACACGCCCGTGGCCAGGACGATGCGGCGCGCCGGCCACGTGCGCCCGCCCGCCTGCACCTCGAAGGCATCCGCCTCGCCGGCGATGCCCGACACGGCGGCGTCGATCCACTGCACGGTCGGATAGCGCAGCAGCTGCTCGCGCGCCTGCGCCGCGATCTCGCCCGGCGGCCGCCCGTCCTGCGCCAGGAAGCCGTGCGAGGCAGCGGCGAAGCGGTTGCGGCGCAGGCCGGTGTCGAACACCGCCACCCGGCGGCGGGCGCGTGCCAACTGCAGGGCGGCGGACAGGCCGGCGAAGCTGCCACCGACGATGGCGACGTCAAAGCTCATGGGACACCTCGTGAAGGGACCGGCCGCTCGCGACCAGCCGGTGATGGAAATCGCGCGACAGCGCCGCCAGCGTCACGGTGCCCAGGCGGTCGAGCAGCACCGACTCGGCCTGCCGGTACGCCTGCTCCAGCGCGGCGTTGACGGCCTGCTCCACCAGGCAGCCGGGGCTTTCCTCGCGGTGCCCCACGGCGAGCAGTTGCGGCGAGCCCACGGCCTCGTGGATGTCGCGCAGCGTGATGCGCTCCAGCGGGCAGCACAGCACCCATCCGCCGCCATGCCCCTTGGCCGAGGCGACGAAGCCGGCGTCGCGCAGCCCCGCCATCAGGCGGCGGACGACGACGGGATTCGTCTGCATGGCGTGCGCCAGCCATTCCGACGTGGCAGGCCGGTCGAGTTCGGCCATGTGCAGCAGGCAGTGGAGGACGCCCGACAGGCGGCTGTCTCTTTTCATGCAACTATCATAGTTACTTGAATTGACCGGCCGCGCCGCAGGGTCTTGCGGCGGCGCCTGCGTTAGCCTTCGTTCCCCATGGACTCTCTCGTCGCCGCCGCCGGCCGCGCCCTGGCCGCCGGCGATGCCCTGGGCGCGCTGCAGCGCGTCGCGCTGCGCAGCGACCCGCCGGCCCTGGCCCTGCGCGGCATCGCGATGGCGCAGCTGGGCGAGCTGCCGCGCGCCCGCGAACTGCTGCGCCAGGCGGCGCGCGGCTTCGGCGCGCACGAGGCACTGGCCCGCGCGCGCTGCGTGGTCGCCGAGGCCGAGGTGGCGCTGGCGCTGCGCGAGCTGGCCGGCCCGCCGCGCGCGCTGAATGCCGCGGCGGCGACGCTGCAGGCGCATGGCGACGCCGGCAACGCCATGCACGCGCGCCTGATCGCGGCGCGCCGGCTGCTGCTGATGGGCCGGCTGGACGACGCGCACGCGGCGCTGCGCCAGGTCGCCGGCACCGCGGATGCCCTCATGCCGCCGCCGCTGGCCGCCACCGCCGCCCTGGCGCAGGCCGAGCTGGCCCTGCGCTCGATGCGCGTCGGCGCCGCGCGCGACGCCCTCGCCCGCGCACAGGCGGCAGCGCAGGCGGCCCGCATTCCCGCCCTGCAGGCCGAGGTGGCGGCGGCACAGGCCACGCTGACGCAGCCGGCGGCCCGGCTGCGCACGGCCGGCGCGCAGCAGCCGCTGCCGCTGGACGAAATCGAGGCGCTGTTCGCCGGCGGCACGCTGGTGCTGGACGCCTGCCGCCGCGGCCTGCGCGCCGGCACCACCTGGCTGCCGCTGGCACGCCGGCCGGTGCTGTTCACGCTGGCCCTCGCATTGGCCGAGGCCTGGCCCGGCGAGGCGACGCGCGAGGCGCTGATCGCCCGCGCCTTCCGCCAGCGCCGGCCGGACGAGACGCACCGCGCCCGGCTGCGCGTCGAGATCGGCCGCCTGCGCGCCCTGACGCGCCCGCTGGCACGCATAGAGGCCACGGCCGCCGGCTTCACGCTGCGCCCACCAGACGGGCGCGCGGTGGCCGTGCTGGCGCCGCCTATCGACGGCGAGGAAGCCGCGCTGCTCGCGCTGCTGGCCGACGGCGCGGCCTGGTCCACCTCGGCCCTGGCGCTGGCCCTGGGCGCCAGCCAGCGCACCGTGCAGCGCGCGCTGGCCGCGCTGCAGGCGCAGGGCCGCGTGCGCGCCGTCGGCCGCGCGCGCACGCAGCGCTGGCTGGCGCCGCCGCTGGCGGGATTCACGACGATCTTGTTACTCCCCGCCGCGCTGCCGTCTGGGTAGATTGCCCTCCATGGCGCCGCCGTCGCGGCGCGACAGGAGCCACGACATGGACACCGCTTCCTCTTCTTCCCGCCGCCGCAGCGCGGCCCCGGTGCGCACCGCCGAGATCGTGCGCGAGTACGGCCCCTTCGAGGGTGCCGAGGCCGTCCACGGCGTAACGCACGACGGCCGCCGCGTGTGGGCCGCCACCGGCGCGCGGCTGGTCGGCTTCGACCCCGAGGGCCGCGAGCCGCAGCGCACGCTGGAACATGCCTGCGACGCCGGCACCGCCTTCGACGGCACGCACCTGTGGCAGATCGCCGAGTCGCGCATCGACAAGATCGACCCGGCCACGGGGCGCGTGCTCGCCTCCATCCCGGCGCCCGGCCAGGGCATGGACTCGGGCCTGGCCTGGGCCGAGGGCAGCCTGTGGGTGGGCCAGTGGCGCGAACGCCGGATCCACCGCATCGACCCCGAGACGGGCGCCGTGCTGCGCACCATCGAGTCCGACCGCTTCGTCACCGGCGTCACCTGGGTCGACGGCGAGCTGTGGCACGGCACCTGGGAGGGCGACGAGAGCGAGCTGCGCCGCATCGATGCCGACAGCGGCGCCGTACAGGAACGCCTGAAGATGCCCGAAGGCACGGGCGTAAGCGGGCTGGAGTCCGACGGCAGGGACCTGTTCTATTGCGGCGGCGGCGCCAGCGGCAAAGTGCGCGCGGTGCGCCGGCCGGCGCGGCAGGCGACGTGACGGCCTGGCCTGCCTCTTACGATCCGTAGCGAAAAACGCCCTCGCGCGCCGGCCGCCCCGCGGACCACAATGGACGCAGCTCGCGCGGCCCCTTCGCCGCCCGATCGCACTTCCCCACCAAGGACAGGAGAACGCGAGTGGTCAGCAAGAACACGATCTGCCTCTGGTACGACGGCACCGCCCTGGACGCCGCGCAGTTCTACGCGCAGACCTTCCCGGACAGCGCCGTGGGCACCGTCATGCGCGCGCCCGGCGACTATCCCTCGGGCAAGCAGGGCGACGTGCTGACGGTCGAGTTCACCGTCATGGGCATCCCCTGCCTCGGCCTCAACGGCGGCCCGGCATTCAGGCACACCGAGGCCTTCTCGTTCCAGGTGGCGACCGACGACCAGGCGGAAACCGACCGCCTGTGGCACGCCATCGTCGGCAACGGCGGCCAGGAAAGCGCATGCGGCTGGTGCCGGGACAAATGGGGCCTGTCGTGGCAGATCACGCCGCGCGCCCTCACCGACGCGATCAACGACCCGGATCGCGCGGCGGCCAAGCGCGCCTTCGAGGCGATGATGCAGATGACCAAGATCGACATCGCCGCCATCGAAGCGGCGCGGCGGGGCAGTGTGCTGTCCCGTAAATAGCTGCACAAAATGAAATCGATGGATTCGTGTTCAGGGCAAGGCGCAAACCGCAGCGATAGTCGAAGCTATCGCGAGGATTTGCAACGCCGCCCTGGACGCGAAGACGCGATTTCATGTGCAGGTATTTGCGGGACAGCACACTAACAAGCCGCCGCAGGCGCTGCGCGCCGGGCACTGCGCCGCGCATCGGCCAGCGCCCACGCGAAGATGCCGAGGCCCGCCAGCGCCAGCAGCGCGCCGACCCAGCCGGTGGAGGTCCAGCCCAGCCCGGCGTCGATGGCCACGCCGCCCAGCCATGCGCCCAGCGCGTTGGCCATGTTGAAGGCCGAGTGGTTGAGCGCGGCGGCCAGCGTCTGCGCGTCGCCGGCCACGTCCATCAGGCGGATCTGCAGCGCCGGGCCGATGGCGACGATGGTGCCCACCAGCAGCACGTTGAGCGAGGCCAGCACCCAGTGCTGCGCCGTGAAGGTGAAGGCCAGCAGCACCAGCGCCGAATACGCCATCACGCCGCCGATGGTGCGCATCAGCGCCTTGTCGGCCAGGCGCGAGCCGACCAGGTTGCCCGCCACCATGCCCACGCCGAACAGCGCCAGCACGAAGGGCACGTTGTTCACGGCCAGGCCGGACACTTCGGTGAGCGTCGGCTTGACGTAGCTGAACACCGCGAACATGCCGCCGAAGCCGATGGCCGCGATGCCCAGCGTGAGCCACACCTGCTTGCGCCTGAGCGCCCCCAGCTCGCGCAGCGGGCTGGCGCCGGCGGTGGGTTGCAAGTTGGGCACGTCGCGCCAGACCAGCACCACCGCCAGCAGCGCGATCACGGCGACGAACACGAAGGCCGCGCGCCAGCCGAAGTGCTGTCCGAGCCATGCGGCAATGGGCACGCCCGCCAGCGTGGCGCCCGTCAGCCCCAGCATCACCAGCCCCACGGCCCGCGCGCGCCGCCCCGGCGGCGCCAGCGCGGCCGCCACCAGCGCCGCCACGCCGAAGTACGTGCCGTGCGGGAAGCCGCTGGCAAAGCGCAGCAGGTTCAGCGAGAGGTACCCCGGCGCCGCCGCGCTGGCGAAGTTGCCGAGCGCGAACACCGCCATCAGCGCCATCAGCAGCGTGCGCCGGCCCCACCCCGCCGCCAGCACGGCCAGCACCGGCGCGCCGATCACCACACCCAGCGCATAGGCGCTGATGACGTGGCCGGCCTGCGGGATGCTGACGCCGATGTCGCGTGCCACCTCGGGCAGCAGGCCCATGATGACGAATTCGCCGGTGCCGATGGCGAAGCCGCCGACGCCCAGTGCCAGAATGGCACGCAGCACGCGGGCTTCGCCGGAAGAGGACGAAGAGGAAGCAGGGGCCGGGGAGTTCACGTCGCGGGCAATTTCAGGGTTAACCCTGATTATCCCGATCGCCGGCGCCGCGCGCCGGGACGCCCTTGCGAAGACCCGATGCCCAACGCGTTCAACTTCGCCGCCTCGCCCTTCGACTGCCTCGACGCGCAGCAGCGCCAGTGGGTGCAGGAAGCGGTGGACATCGCCTACTTCCGCGAGGGCGAGACGCTGCTGGAGCCCGGCATCGCGCCCACCCACCTGTTCGTGCTGATCAAGGGCTTCGTGCAGCAGTACGAGGCCGGCGGCACCGAACCGGTGGCCGGCTTCGGGCCCGACGACACCTTCGACGGCCGCAGCCTGGTGGCCGGCCAAGTCAGCGGCCGCTTCGTGGCGGCCGAGGAAAGCATCGCCTACCAGTTGCCGCGCGAGGTGGTGAACCGGCTGATCGCCGCCAACGCCACCTTCGGCGCGCTGCTGTTCTCCGACCTGTCGAACAAGCTCGGCGCCATCGCCGGGCGCGGCGGCGAGCACGAGATGCAGTCGCTGGCCTTGGCGCGGGTGGACGCGGTCGGCCTGCGGCCGCCGCATTTCGTCGACGCCGCGCTGGACGTGCTCTCCGTCGTGCGGCTGTTCCAGGCCGAGCGCAGCACCGCGGTGCTGGTGCGCGATGCGCCGCCGGCGCCGGGCGAGCCGCCGCGGCTGGGCATCTTCACCGCCAACGCGTTGCAGCGCGCGGTGCTCAGCGGCACGCCGCTGGAGCGCCTGCCGGTGGGCGAAGTCGCCAGCTACGGCCTGCGCGCCGTCAAGGCCGGCGACCCGGTGGGCGACGCGCTGACCACCATGGTGCGCCACCGCATCCACCGCGCCGTGGTGCTGCGCGACGAGCACGCCGGCCCGCAGGTCGAGGAAGGCGCGGTGCTCGGGCTGGTGGAGGCGCTGGACCTGTTCAGCTTCCTGTCCAACCACTCCTACCTCATCAACCGCCGCATCGGCGAGGCGCAGACGCTGGAGGAGCTGGCGCCGGCCAGCGCGCACATCGTGCGGCTGGTGGGCCTGCTGCACCGCGGCGGCACCCGCGTGGGCCAGATCGCGGCGCTGGTGCAGGCGCTCAACGCGCGGCTGTTCGAGCGTGCCTGGCAGCTCATCGCGCCGCCGGAGCTGCTGGCGCGCAGCTGCCTGATCGTGATGGGCAGCGAGGGCCGCGGCGAGCAGTTGCTGCGCACCGACCAGGACAACGGCCTGATCCTGGCCGACGGCTACGCGCCGCCCGGCGACCTGCCCGCGCTGTGCGATCGCTTCAGCCAGGCGCTGGCCGACTTCGGCTACCCGCCCTGCCCCGGCGGCATCATGCTCAGCCGCCCTGCCTGGCGCGGCAGCGTGAGCGCGTTCGCCGAAAGAGCCGGCGACTGGCTGCTGCGCCCCGACGCCGACAAGCTGATGGCGCTGGCCATCTTCCTCGACGCGCACCCGGTGGCCGGCGACCCCGCGCTGCTGGCGGCCGTGCGCGAGCGCGTGTTCCGCTTCGCCACCGACAACGAGGCCATGCTGTCGCGCTTCGCCGCCGCGGTGGACGCCTTCGCCGACGAGGGCGGCTGGCTGCAGCGCCTGTTCGGCGGCGCGGCCGCGCAGGAGGCGGCCTTCGACGTGAAGAAGCAGGGCATCTTCCCGCTGGTGCACGGCGTGCGCGCGCTGGCGCTGCGCGCCGGCCTGGCCGAGACCGGCACCGCCGCGCGGCTGGAGGCGCTGGCGGCGGCCGGCCTGTTCGAGCGCGCCTTCGCCACCGACGTGATCGAGAGCCTGCACTTCTTCATGGCGCTGCGCCTGAAGGCCGGCCTGGCCGAGCTGGACGCCGGCCGCCCGGTGAGCGGCAAGGTCGACGCCACGCGCCTGACCAGCCTGGAGCGCGACCTGCTCAAGGACACGCTGGACATCGTCAAGCGCTTCCGGCGGCTCATCCAGTCCCGTTTCCACCTGGACCAGCTATGACCACGCCGGTCGCCGACTGGATCGCCGGCCTCCGGCGCTGGTGGATGCTCTACCACCTGGGCGACCCGCGCTATGCCTTCATGTGGGAGCCGCCACCGCCCGACGAGTGGGTGGCGCTGGACTGCGAGACCACCGGCCTGGACCGGCGCCGCGACGAGATCGTCGCCATCGCCGCCGTGCGCATCCGCGGCAGGCGCCTGCTGACCAGCGAGCGGCTGGAGCTGCTGGTGCGCCCCGAGAAGCGCGCCGTCTCGCCCGAGGCGGTGCGCGTGCACCGGCTGCGCGAACGCGACGTGGCGCAGGGCATCGCGCCCGAGGAGGCGATGCACCGGCTGCTGCGCTTCATCGGCAGCCGGCCGCTGGTGGGCTACTACCTGGAGTTCGACGTCGCCATGATCGACCGCGTGCTCTTTCCCATGCTCGGCATGGGCCTGCCGCAGCCGAAGATCGAAGTCTCGGCGCTGTACTACGACCTCCGGAACCGGCAGCGCACCGGCTACGAGCGCGAGGCGCAGATCGACCTGCGCTTCGACACCATGATGAGGGAGCTGGGCCTGCCGGCGTGGCCGGCGCACGATGCGCTCAACGACGCGGTGATGGCCGGGCTGGCCTTCCTCAAGCTGCGCGCGCTGGGGGCGTGAGCGGGTCCTTCTCGTGCACGGTGCCCTGGCGCGGGGTCATGGCGATCAGCACGGACGGCTCGTGCACGACCAGCCGGTGCCAGACGCCGGCCGGCACGATGCACGCCGCCTGCGTGGGCAGCGCTGCCGTGCGCACCGACGCGCCTTCGCGCAGCTCGACCGACAGCGAGCCGGAGGCCGCGATCAGCAGCTCGTCGCCGGCGGGGTGCATCTCCCAGGTCGGGTAGTGCACGTCGCGCGGACCGTTCACCGGATGCAGCGCCAGCAGGTGGCCGGCATCGGCGGCAGCGCGCCTGAAGTTCTCGGCGGTCTTCGGGACGGGCCGCATCGCGCCGTCCGGCGCCAGGTGGATGCAGTGCGCCAGCAGCGGCAGGGCGACGTGCCGTGGATCGAGGTCGCGCATGGCGTCAGGCTCCCGCTTCGAGGAAATCGGTCATCCGGTCGTCGTTGGGCGCCACGCCGTTCTTCTGCAGCAGCAGGCCCGCGTTGCCGCGGTGGTAGGTGCCGTGCAGGCACACCCGGTCGACCACGTGGATGTGGTCGAGGATGCGCAGGAGGATGCCCGCGTCGGCCTCGGGGATGCGGGCGATGTTGCGGGCGATGTCGCGGGCGACGACCGCGTGCAGGCCGCGGTCGGCCCACTGCTTGTAGCGCACGAGCGATGAATAGGGTTGCGAGTTCATGATGATGGCGGCATTCCGTGGGTTGGACGGAGGCGCTGCAGCCTCCCGGAAACGTCTACAGAATGTGCCGCCAACCGATCCCTTTTTCTATTCGCTTTTCCCGCGCCGCTCGCTCATGGACGTCAAGCCAAGGAAATCGCCGCGCCAGGCCCGCGCCAAGGCCACGGTCGAGGCCATCGTCGAGGCGACCACTCAGGTTTTGCTGAAGGAAGGCTACGACCGCTTCACCACCGCGCGCGCCGCCGAGCGCGCCGGCGTGAGCGTCGGCTCGCTCTACCAGTACTTCCCCAACAAGGCCGCGCTGGCCTATGCGGTGATCGACCGCTGCTGCGAGGAATTCCTGGCCGCCTTCGAGGCCGCCCTGGCCGGCCGCCGCCGCGCCACGCTGGAGGACTGCATCCGCGCGATCGTCGACGTGACCCTCGTCTCGCACCACCTGGCGCCCGACCTGCACCGGATGGTGCTGGCCCCGCGCCTGGGCGTGGCCGAGCGCACGGACATGGTGAGCCGCTCCGCCACACGGCTGATCGAGGCGATGCTGCGCAAGCACGAGGGCGAGATCGCGCCGGGCATCGACCTCGCCCTCGCCGCGGTGGTCATCGAGGCGCTGCTGGAATCGCTCTCGCACCGCGTGATGCTCGCCGACAAGGCGCCGGAGCACGGCGACGCGCTCGCGCAGGAAGCCACGCGGATGATCGTGCGCTACCTGGGCGGATGACGCCTCAGGTGCGCGCCGGCGCCTCCGGCATCCTGCCGTCGATGTCGGTGAAGCCGTACTCCTGCGCCAGTTCCGCGACGAGATGCAGCCTGCCGGACTTCTCCATGATCGCCGGGTCCGAGGCCAGGCCGACCACCGCGCGCCCGGCGAACTCGGGCGACTCGCCGTTCTCCATGATGCGCCTGGCCAGCGGCGCGGGCACGCGGTCCGGCTGCGCCAGGAACTTCTCGCTCTTGATGAAGCCCGGCCAGATCACCACCGAAGCGACGTTGAAGGGCCGCAGGTCGTGCGCCATGTCGCGGGCCATCTTGTCGACGCCCGCCTTCTGCACGCCGAAGGGCACGTTGAAGGTGTACCGCACGGCACCGCCGGACGAGGTGTTGACGATCAGGCCCTGGCGGCGGGCCACCATGCGCGGCGCGGCGCAACGGCTCGCCACGTAGTGCGAGCGCAGGCCGACGTGCAGCAGCGCCTCCCAGAGGCCGTCCTCCAGCTCCCAGAACGGCACGTTGACCGGCATGCGCGCAGGCGCCGCGAAGACGTTGTTCACCAGGACGTCGATCACGCCCTTCTGCTCGTCGTGGACGCGCTCGAACAGCCGCCTGACGCTCCCGTCGTCGCCGTGGTCGCAGGCGACGGGGATGCACCGGCCGCCGCGCTGCGCGATCTCGTCGGCGGTCTCCTGCAGGGAGCCCGGCCAGTTCGACGCGCCGGGGCCCAGCGTGCGCCCCGTCGCGTAGACCAGCGCGCCCGCCTCGCCGAGCGCCAGGGCCACGCCCTTGCCCACGCCGCGGGTCGCGCCCGTCACGACGGCCACCTTGCCCTCAAGTGGCCTGTGCTGCATCTGCATTGCTTGATTTCTCCTTATTGATGATCGGGTCGGCGGCCGGCGGCGGCGATGCGGCCCGCGCCGCCCGCGCGCGCCACCTGTGCAGCAGGGGCAGCAGGAACACCGCCGCCAGCATCACGACGCCGTAGAGCACGCCGGTCAGTTCCTGCGAGACCTTCTCCGCGACGTCCGGGACGAACGAGAGGAACACCGCGGCGACGAAGGTTCCGGCGGCGGACGAGGGCCCCGCCAGCGCCACGCCCACGAGCAGGCTCAGCGACAGGAAGACCGTGAAGCTGTCGGGCGACACGAAGCTGGTCAGGCCGGTGTGCAGCGCGCCTGCCGCGCCGACGGTGGCCGCGCTGACCGCGAAGGCAGTGGCACGCCACTTCCTCACGTCGACGCCGACCGCCATGGCCGCGGTCGGGTGGTCGCGCAGGGTCAGCCAGGCCAGGCCCGCGGGCCCGTCCAGCAGCCGGCGAAGCACCGCGTAGATCGCGAAGACCCAGGCCGCGGTCGACAGCAGCGCCCATTGGTCGGCCTGCAGGAACGCGAGGCCGAAGGGCGCGCCGGCCGGGTCCAGGCTGAGGCCGCTGACGCCCCCGGTCCACGACTCGAACATCGGGTGCTTCAGCAGCTGCGGCAGCGCGACCGCGAGCGCGAAGGTGGCCAGCGCCAGGTAGGGCCCCGCCAGGCGCGTCGCCGGCCACCCGAAGAGAAAGCCCGACAGGCCGCACACCAGCATGGCGACCGGCACGGTCGCGTAGGCCGGCAGCCACTGGTGCGAGACCAGCACGCCCGCCGCGTAGGCGCCCACCGCGAAGAAGGCGCCGTGGCCCAGCGAGATCTGCCCGCTGGCGCCGATCAGCAGCTGCAGCCCGCGCACCGCCAGCGCCAGGACCAGGATGCTCGACAGCTTGAACGCCCAGTAGCCGGGCAGCAGCAGCGCGGCCGCCGCCACGCCCGCGGCCAGCAGCGCCGGCACGGCGAAGGTCTTGATCGGTTCAGACACGCTGGATCGCCTTTCCGCCGAGCAGGCCGCGGGGCCGCACGACGAGGATCGCGAACATCACGGCCAGCGCGATGGTGAGCTTGAGCTCGTTGCCCGTGACGTAGGCCCCGAGCAGGTTCTCGCCGATCCCGAGCGCCAGGCCGCCGAGGATGGCGCCCGGCGGGCTGTCGATGCCGCCGACCACCGCCGCGGCGAAGCCGTAGATCATGATGCCGCCCATCATGTGCGGGCCGAGGAAGACCACCGGCGCCGCCAGCAGGCCCGCGATGGCGCCGATCGCGCCGGCCACGCCCCAGCCGATCATCAGCACCCGGTTGACGTTGACCCCCGACAGCGAGCTCGACAGCGGGTTCAGCGCCGCCGCGCGCATCGCCAGGCCGAGCCGGGTGAAGCGGAAGAACGCGCTCATGGACGCCAGCACCGCCAGCGTGACCGCGACCGTGCCCAGCGCATGGCCGGACAGCAGGCCCTGCCCCCACCGGCCCCAGCCGTCGAAGGGGCTGGCCACGCTGTGGCTCTCGTGCCCGAACACCAGGCCCGCGGCACTCTGGATGATGATCATCAGCGCGACGAACACCGTGACGATCGACAGCAGCGGCGCGCCATGCAGCGGCCGCAGCGCCACGCGCTCCACCAGCGTGCCCGCCACGAAGCCGAAGGCGACCGCCGCCAGGGCCGCGGCCCAGTACGGCAGGCCCGCCTCCAGCAGCGACCAGGCGATGTAGGTGGAGAACATCGCCATCTCGCCCTGCGCGAAATTCACATGGTTGGTCGCGCGGTAGATCATGACCAGGGCCAGCGCCAGCATGGCGTAGATGCACCCGTTCACGAAGCCCGCTGCCACCTGTTGGGCAAACTCCGTCATTCGCTTTCTTCCTCTTGTTCCTGTCAGATGCCGAGATAGGCCTTCTTCACCCGCGGGTCGCTGCGCAGCGACGCCGCCGGGCCGCTGATGGCGACGCGCCCCGCCTCCAGCACGTAGGCGTGCCGGGCCAGGTCGAGCGCCAGGCGCGCGTTCTGCTCCACCACGAGGATGCTCAGGCCGCCTTCGCGGTTGATCTGCCCGAGCACCTCGAAGATCTGCCGCACCACCAGGGGCGCGAGGCCGAACGAGGGCTCGTCGAGCATCAGCAGCCGCGGCCGCAGCATCAGCGCCCGCGCGATCGCCACCATCTGCTGCTCGCCGCCGCTGAGCAGCCCCGCCGGCTTGCCGCGGTAGTCCGCCAGGCGGGGAAAGAGCGCGTACATCCGCTCGATGTCCCGCCGCACCTCGCCGCCGCGCGGCCGGGTGATCGCGCCGACCAGCAGGTTCTCCTCCACCGTCAACTGGGTGAAGGTGCCGCGGCCGTCCGGCACGTGGGCGATGCCCAGGCGCGCGACCGCGTCGCTCGGCAGCCCCTCGATGGGCTGCCCGTCGAACCGGATCGACCCCTGCGTCTTCACCAGCGCATGGCTGATGGCGCGCAGCAGCGTGGTCTTGCCCGCGCCGTTCGCGCCGAGCAGCGCGGTGATCCCGCCGCGGGCGACGTCGATGTCCACCGACTTGAGCACGGCCGTGGCCTGGTAGGTCGCCGACAGGCCGCGGACCTCCAGCAGGTTGTCGCCGGCCTGGCCGGCAGTGGCCGCGCGGCTCATGGCTCGCCTCCGAGGTAGGCCCTGACCACGTCCGGGTGGGTCGCCACCTCGTCCGGCGTGCCCTCGGCGATCTTCCTGCCGAACTCCAGCACGACGACCTGGTCGGACACCCGCATCACCAGGTTCATGTGGTGCTCGATGAGCAGGACGGAGATGCCCATCCTGTCGCGTATCTCCAGGATCCATCCCAGCAGTTCCTCGACCTCCTCGTGGTTGAGGCCGGCGGCCGGCTCGTCCAGCAGCAGCATCCGCGGCCGCATGGCGAGCGCGCGCGCCAGTTCCACCCGCTTGCGCGTGCCGAAGGACAGTTGCGACACCGGCACGTCCGCCACCTCGCGCAGCCGGGCGAAGGACACCAGCTCCTCCACGCACGCCGCGACCTCGCGGCGGTCTTCGGCGCCGCGGCGGTTGCGCAGCAGCGCCGAGACGTGCCGGCCGCCGAACTGCAGGAAGCAGCCCGCCTCCACGTTCTTCCGCACCGACTGGCGGTCGAACAGCGCCACGTTCTGGAAGGTGCGGGCGATGCCCAGCCGCGGCACCTCGTGCGCGCGCACCGTGCGCAGGCACCGGTCGTCGAAGGTGATCTCGCCCTCGTCCGGCGCGTAGAGCCGGCTCAGGCAGTTGAACAAGGTCGTCTTGCCCGCGCCGTTGGGGCCGATGACGCCGCAGATCACGCCGCGCGCCACCGAGAAGGACACGTCCGCCAGCGCGCGGATGCCGCCGAAGCGCAGGCCCAGCCCCTCGACGCGCAGCAGCGGCGGCGCGCACGCGCCGCCGTCGCGCACGCCGGCGCCGTCCGTCTGTGAGAGCTGCATGTGCGTCAGGCCAGCGGCACCCAGCGCGCGCCGTCGAAGCGCTGCAGCCGCAACTGCTGCACGATCCGATAGTCGGTGGGCGAGGTGTTGACCGTGATGCCGGGCACCAGCGCCGGCAGCGCGACGTTCCTGAGCGAGGTGGCTTCCTTGAGGATGCGCTCGGCGCCGAGGTCGTCGCCGCAGCGCCGCAGGACCTCGGTCATCAGGAAGCCCATGCTGTAGCCGACCAGGTTCAGCTGCTCCGTCGTGTCGCCCTCGGGGTAGTATTTCTTCATGAAGGCGAGCCACTCGCGGTAGGCGGCGTCGTCCGCCCACTCCGGGTCGCCGGCCGACTTGCTCGGCGTCGCCGAGACGAGGCCGGCGGATTTGTCCAACCCCGCCACCCGCAGCACCGTGGCGATGAAGTTGCTGGTGATGGGGATGATGTGCAGCGGCTTCCAGGGCAGGTCGCTGACCTTGCGGATCGCCTGGATGGTGAACTTCGGGCTCGTGATGTCCATGAACACGTCGGCGCCGCTCGCCGCCAGGCTGATGATCTGCGAGTCGACCGTGGGCGCGGTCACCTCGTAGCCGGCGGCGGCCACCACCTGCACCTTGCTGCCGATCTCCTGCAGGCGCTTCCTGAACGCGGCCAGGTACTCCTTGCCGAAGTCGTCGTTCTGGTAGAGCACCGCCACCTTGGCCGTGGGCTTCGTCTTGTCGACGTGGTCGGCGTACACCGACGCCTCGGTCGAGAAGGTCGGCAGGCCCGGCAGCGTCCACGGGAAGTTCTTCGGGTCCGCGAAGCGGTCGCTCCCCGCATAGACGAAGAGCTGCGGGATCTTCTTGCCGTTCAGGTACTTCTGCACCGCCACGTTCTGCGCCGTGCCCATGCTCGCGAACATGGCGATGACGCCCTCGCGCTCGACCAGGTTGCGCGTCTGCTCGACGGCCTTGGCCGGGTTGTAGGCATCGTCCAGCGACAGCAGCGTGATGCTGCGCCTGTTGATGCCGCCGCCGTCGTTGACCATCCTGAAATAGCGCGCCTGCACCTTGCCGATGGCGCTGAGCGCCGAGAGCGGGCCGCTGTAGGGCATGGTCTGCCCCAGCTTGATCTCGCCGCGGAAGGCGGGCCTGGACTGCGACAGGGCCTGGCCTGCGGGGACCACCCACGGCGCCAGCGACGCTCTCAGAAGGCTGCGACGGGAAATCGGGAGCTTGGGGACATTCATCGTGGTTCCAGTTCGCTGAGAAGGGCGGCGTCGATGCGGGCGCCGGAGCGGCCCGCAGCGTCGTTACCAAACTATTGTCTTCCCAGAAAGATAAATGTCACTAGCAATAACCCTGTCACCCCTCACATCGCCGCGATCAGCCGCCGGAAGCCGTCGTCGATCTGGCGCAGTTCGGCGCGGGTGACGCCGCTCGTCCTGACGATGCCTTCCAGCAGTTGCGTGATGCGCGTCATCGCGGCGTCGGCCACGGCCTGCCCGCGCCGGGTGAGCTTCACCAGTTCGGAGCGGCGGTCGTCGGCCGCCGCCGTGCGCGCGATCAGCTTCTGCTCGCGCAGGCTGTCCAGCCGCTTCGTGATCGCGCCGGAGGTCACCAGCAACTGCTTGTAGAGGTCCGTCGGCCGCATCGCCGCGTCGGCGCCGTGGCGGCGCAGCGCGAGCAGCACGTGCAGGTCGCCGACGGAGGTGCCCGCCTGCTTGGCGATCTCCTGCACCCGCCGGTCGTGCAGGTAGTGCGCGTGCTCGATGCGCAGGAAGAAGCCGGCCAGCCAGAAGTCGATGTCCGGCCGCTCGTGGGCCCACGCCTGGGAGATGGCGTCGACGCGGTTGGGCTGCAGCGGGCTGTCGGCCTTCGCGCGCCGGCCCGCGGCAGGCGCGCCGGCCCCATCCTTCCCGTCGTCGCCGGCCCACGCCAGCAGCGCCCGCACCGCCCCCTCGAAGTTCAGCCCGTGCTCGCCGTCGCCGGGGCCGAGCTTGGTCTGCCGGTACTTGCCCTGGCCGATGAAGACGCGGCCATACCAGGCGGCGCCGCGGCTGCCCTTGTAGTAGCCGAGGTGGGTGCGCGGCGAGTGGATGTGCCAGTAGGGCTTGGCGCGCTGCGGCAGCGCCAGGCGCGTCTCGGCGGCGGAGAGGTCGACGGATGAGAGGTTCTGAGGCATGTGCGGCAATCGTTTGTCCAACATGATTCTACCCAACTTACCCAATTCATCGGCGAAGGATTCACCGGTGCGCTTTCCCTCCGTCATCTGGCCGCGCTCAAAATTACCCAACACACCCAACAGCATTGCATCGGACTTCTCCTAGGAAAAACCCTTTAGTTCATTGACAATCTATCTTCTTAGGAAGATATTTGGCTGCATTCCATCCAACCCGTCAACCCGAACAGGTGAACCCCATGACAACCAAGGAAGAAAACGAACTCCTCACGCGGATCGAGGGCGATGCGCCCATGGGCCGGATGCTGCGGCAGCTCTACTGGGTGCCGGCGGTGCTCTCGTGCCGGCTCGAAGCCGGCGGCGCGCCGGTGCGGGTGAAGCTGTTCGGCAACCGCTACGTCGCTTACCGCACGCACGACGGCCGCGTCGGCTTCCTCAACGAGGCCTGCCCGCACCGCGGCGCCTCGCTCGCGCTGGCGCGCAACGAGGACAACGCGCTGCGCTGCATCTTCCACGCCTGGAAGATCTGCGTCTCCGGCGAGGTCCTCGAGGTGCCCAACGAGGCCTCCAACCCGGAGGGCTTTCGCAAGACGGTGGACGTGAAGAACTATCCGGCGGTGGAAGGCGGCGGCCTGGTGTGGGTGTGGCTGGGCCAGGGCGAAGCGCCGCCGGCGCCCAACTTCGAGTGGATGGACCTGCCGCCGGACCAGGCGTACGCATGCGGGCTGGAACTCAACTCCAACTGGCTCCAGGGCGTGGAGGCCACCATCGACTCCTCGCACATCGCCCTGCTGCACCAGAGCCACCTGGAGCACTCGAAGATGGACATGGCGGCCACGCGCGTGAACAGCGCCGTGCGCTACCGCTTCGAGGACACGCCCTACGGCTACCGCGCGGCCGCCCTGCGCGAGGCGGCCGACGGCCACTGCGTGGCGCGCGTCACGGAATTCGTGATGCCCTACTACGGGATGATCCCGCCGATCAACACGGGCGCCGACCAGGACCGCACCGTCATCGTCGCGGTACCGATCGACGACACGCACCTGATCCAGTGGTACATCTTCTACAACACGAAGCGGCCGACGGACTCGATGAAGCGCGCCCAGCGCGCCAACACCTGGCCCATGGCCGGCGGCGTGTGCCACGACCCGGACCTCGCCTGGGGGCAGAACCGCATGCTGATGAAGAACGGCAACCACACCGGCTTCAACGACATCGTGGTGGAGGACTTCGTCACCCAGATCAGCATGGGCCCCATCGTCGACCGTTCGGAGGAATACCTGTGCTCCGCGGACCAGGCCATCATCCGGCTGCGCCGCCACCTGCTGCAGGCGGTCAGGAAGTTCATGAACGACGAGACGCCCGCCAGCGCGCTGCCCGAGGCGCGCGACTATTCCGGCATCACCGCCACCGGCGGCCGGCTGGAATCCGTCGAGAGCGACTGGCGCCACCTGCCCCGCTGACGGGAGACGGCCATGGACTGCAGCGACTCGAAGCAGTGGGTGCGCGCATGCGCCGCCGCCGACGTGAAGCCGGGCGCGCCCAAGGGCGTCAGGCTGGCGGGCATCCCCATCGCGCTCTACCGCCTGGAAGACGGCGTCTACGCCACCCACGACGTCTGCACGCACGCGTACGCCCTGCTGTCGGAGGGCTACATCGAGGGCGACGCGATCGAATGCCCGCTGCACGGCGCGCAGTTCGACATCCGCAGCGGCAGGTGCCTGGCCGTCGCGACCGCCGACCTCTCGACCTACGAGGTGCGCGTCGAGGACGGATCGCTGCTGGTGAAGGTGCCCGCCGACGCCGGGGCGGACGCGCCATGACCTGCGCCGGGGGCCGCCGCCGCCGCGTCGTCATCGTCGGCGGCGGACAGGCGGCCGGCGCGGCGCTCAGGACGCTGCGCCAGCTCGGCTACGCGGGGCCGGTCGCGCTCGTCAGCGACGAGACGCACCTTCCCTACGAGCGGCCGCCGCTGTCCAAGGAGTACCTCTGGGGCAAGGAGCACGCGCTGCGCTGGATCGCACCCGACGCCGGCGCGAGCGCGCGCTGCGCGATCGGCCGCACCGCGATCGCCTGCGATGCTGCATCCAGGACGATCGCGCTGGACGACGGCACCACCCTGCCCTACGACGTGCTGCTGCTCGCCACCGGCGGCATGCCCCGCCGGCTGTCGGTGCCCGGCGGCGAACTGGCCGGCGTCCACTGCCTGCGCAGCGCGGCCGACGCGGCGGCGCTGCGCGGGTCCATCGCGCGCTGCGCGCAGCAGCAGCGGGCGCTGCTCGTGGTGGGCGGCAGCTGGATCGGCCTGGAGGTGGCTGCGGGCGCGCGAGAGGCGGGCGTCGAGGTCATCCTGGCCGAGCAGGGAGAGCGGCTGTGCGGCCGCACGCTGCCTGCCGCGGCGGCGGACTGGCTCCACGATCTCCACGTCGCCCGGGGCGTGGACCTGCGGCTGCGCACGTCCGTGGTCCGCCTCGATGGCGAGGATGGCGCAGTGCACAGCGCGCAACTGTCGGACGGCGCGCGGGTGCAGGTCGGCGCCGTCGTGGCGGGCATCGGCATCAGCCCCAACCTGTCGCTGGCGCAGCAGCTCGGGCTGCACGTCCGCTCGGGCATCGTGGTCGACCGCCACGGCAGGACGTCGGCGCCGCACGTCTACGCCGCCGGCGACGTCGCCGAGCAGGCGTGCCCCTGGCACGGCGCCGGCATCCGCATCGAGACCTGGGACAACGCGAACCGCCAGGGCGAGGCGGCGGCGCGGCACATCGCGTCGCTGGACGGCGCGGGCGCCGCGCCCGACGCCGCCGGCCACGCCGCGCCCCCGTGGTTCTGGTCGGACCAGTACGGCGTGAACCTGCAGGTGCTGGGCGCACCCACCTGCGGCGACGAGGTGCTGGCCGACCGGACAGACGGGACCGGACGGCTCTTCGTCCATCTGCGCGACGGCACGGTCGTCGGCGCCGTGGGCATCGACCGGCCGCGCGACATGCGCCGGCTGCGCAAGCTGCTGGCGCAGCGGCCGGCATGGCAGGCGCAAGACCTGGCGGTCGAGGGCTTCTTCTAGGCTGAATCGACATTCAATCTGTCAGCCAAGCCAGACTTGCGGCCAGGCAGAGGAAGGCCATGAAGTGGGTGGCCTTGCGGTCGTAACGCGTGGCGATGCGTCGGAACTGCTTGAGCCGG
>Ga0164243_10003907_pt1 | contig 23604 bp, 21 predicted proteins | sample OricompcompostOP_FD_108781 | JGI IMG/M metagenome (GOLD analysis project Ga0164243, IMG submission 108781) | Organic Plus compost microbial communities from Emeryville, California, USA - Original compost - Organic plus compost (OP) | ecosystem: Engineered > Solid waste > Mixed feedstock >...
CCATGATATCTATTCCATCGAGGACCTGGCCCAGCTCATCTACGACCTGAAGCAGATCAACCCGCGCGCCAAGGTGTGCGTGAAGCTGGTCTCGCAGTCGGGCATCGGCACCATCGCCGCCGGCGTGGCCAAGGCGAAGGCCGATACCATCCTGGTTTCCGGCCATTCGGGTGGCACCGGCGCGTCGCCCATGACCAGCATCAAATATGCCGGTATCCCGTGGGAGATGGGCCTGGCAGAGGTGAACCAGGTGCTGACGGTGAACAACCTGCGGCACCGGGTGAAGCTGCGCACCGACGGCGGCATCAAGACCGGGCGCGACGTGGTCATCGCCGCCCTTCTGGGCGCGGAGGAATATGGCGTGGGCACCACATCGCTGGTGGCCATGGGCTGCATCATCGTGCGCCAGTGCCATTCCAACACCTGCCCGGTCGGCATCTGCACGCAAGACGAGGCGCTGCGCAAGAAGTTCGAAGGCACGCCGGAGAAGGTGGTGAACCTCTTCACCTTCATCGCCGAGGAAGTGCGCGAAATCCTGAGCCAGCTCGGCGCCGAGCGGCTGGAGGACATCATCGGCCGCACCGACCTCCTGTTCCAGGTGAGCCGCGGGGCGGCGCATCTGGACGACTTGGACCTCAATCCGCTGCTGGTGCAGGCGGATGCCGGCAGCAATGCCCGCTTCTGCTCCATCCAGGGCCGCAACGAGGTGCCGGATACGCTGGACGCGCAGATGATCAACGACGCGGCGGCGGTGTTCGAGAAGGGTGAGATGATGCAGCTCACCTACACCATCCGCAACACGCAGCGCGCCATCGGCACGCGGCTCTCCAGCCATATCGTGCAGAAGTTCGGCATGACCGGCCTCAAGCCCGGCCATGTGACGGTGCGCCTGCGCGGTTCCGCCGGCCAGTCGCTGGGCGCCTTCGCGGTGCAGGGGCTCAAGATCGAGGTCTTTGGCGATGCCAACGACTATGTGGGCAAGGGCCTTTCCGGCGGCACGCTGGTGGTGCGTCCCCTCACCTCGTCGACGCTGAAGACCAACGAGAACACCATCATCGGCAACACCGTTCTCTATGGTGCCACCTCCGGCAAGCTCTTTGCCGCCGGGCAGGCGGGCGAGCGCTTCTGCGTGCGCAACTCGGGTGCCAAGGTGGTGGTGGAAGGCTGCGGCGCCAACGGCTGTGAATACATGACCGGGGGCACGGCGGTCATCCTCGGCACGGTGGGCGACAATTTCGGCGCCGGCATGACCGGCGGCATGGCCTATGTCTACGATCCGCACGGCGATTTCGAGCCGCATGTGAACGACGAGACCGTCATCTACCAGCGGGTCCAGTCGGCCCATTGGGAAGGCGAGCTCAAGGCCCTCATCGCCGAGCATGTGAAGGAAACCGGCTCCGCCTTCGCCGAATCGCTTCTCGACACCTGGGAGGCCGCCCTGCCCCACTTCTGGCAGGTCTGCCCCAAGGAGATGGTCAAGCGTCTCGAACATCCCCTCTCGGACGCGCCGGAAGCCAGGACAGCGTAGCGGGTAACGACAGAGGCAACGGGAAAATGACAGGCCACGGCCTGTCATTTTTCTTTACGGACCATTCAGGCCATGCTCAGACAATAATGGCTATCCTCCAGATCAGATAAGGGCCGTACCGGGCCATCGGGAACCTTGGCCCGGGCAGATGCATAGGAAGGCCCTTCGCAAAGGAGGTTCACATGTTGAAAATGACTCCGATCACCCGCACCGTGACGGGTACGCTGCTCGCCCTGGCCGTTCTTGCCGGTGGCGCGCTCCCGGCCACGGCGGCCGACAAGGGCAAGGCGCCGGAGGGCCGGGCCTTCATCCCCTTTGCCGACATGCGCGGCAGCATCGACAACTGGGAAGGTGACGGCCGCGACGGCATCTGGGTCCAGGGCCATAATGACCAGTGGTACTACGCCGAGTTCATGGCCCCCTGCACCAGCCTGCCCTTCGCTGTCACCGTGGGCTTCGTCACCGACGGCACCAACCGCATCGACAAGTTCTCCTCCATCCTGGTGGATGACGAGCGGTGCTGGTTCAAGAGCTTCGAGAAGTCCGGCGGCCCGCCGGAGGACAAGCAGAAGGAGAGCTAAGCGCAGACCTTGCCCTCCGCCATTCCGGACGCGACTTTCCTACAAGCCTCTGGCCTGGTCAGGAAAGTCAGCGATCCGGACTGACGATGCGTGCCCCTCTTCACTTCAGCAGGGGCAGCGTTTACTTCCTGGCCGCCTTCGTCGCGGCACCGCCGGAGGCCGCGCCGCTGAAGAACAGCGTCACCCCCAGCACGATCATGCCGATCTGCACAAGCGGCCCGTGGCCGGCGGCTTCGCCGGGCGGAGTGGTCACCAGGGCCAGGATGCCAAGCGCGATGGCTCCCAGACCACCCAGGATCTGCAGGCCCACCGAGCCGGATACGGCCCCGCGGGCGATGCGGCGCGCCCGTTCGTCACCTCCACTGGCATAGACCGTGAGGTCCCGCAGTTCACGGATGGTCCCCGCCGAGATGATGAGCCCCGCGCCCCCGGTGATCAGCAGGGCGGGTATCAGGACGCTCGCCTCCACGCCGATCAGCGCCAGAACCCCCAGCGCCACGGCCGCCAGGCCGGCCAGCACCTCGGCGCCGAGCCCGCCGCCGAGCATGGCCTCATCGGCCGAAGACGGGCCCACCTGCCGGCTGAGATACCGGTAGCGGCTGCCCACCGTCACACCGTGGACGAGGAACGCCGCGCCGAATATGATACCGGCCACCTGCGTGAGAATGGTCGGCAGCACGCCGATGAGAGCCAGCACGCCCAATACCGCCGCCGCCAGCCCTCCGACGCTTTCCACTGCCCCGCCGGCGCCCGCCGTCTCGACGGTGCGCCTTCCCTCCATTGAGTAATCTGCCATGATGGCCTCCTTCCAATGGGTTGCGCAGCCGCGAAAAGAGCTTCGGTCGCCGGTTCCGCAGCCGCCTGCCATAAATGAACCAGGCATGCGGACGTTCCCCGGGGCAGAGCACCACGCCCAGCGGGCGGGAACTCACAGACCCGCTTGCATTTTGCGCCCGTTTTCTTATCTGATTGGAAGCGAAAGAACAGTCATAACAAGGGGAAACGCACAATGCCGCGACCGTTCGTCTCTCTTTTCCTGTTTGTCACCCTTCTGGCCGCCCCCGCCATGGCGGCCGGCCCCTCCGACGACCTGACCAAGGCCGCCAACCCGGAAGACCGGGTGCTGCTGCCGAAAGCCCTGGTGGAGGCCGGCGTCGGCGCCTGGCAGGCAGACGGCACCAGCGCCCTCTACCTGCAGAGCGGCAAGGGGGCGGACTGGTATCACGTCCAGCTTCTGGAGCCCTGCCTCAACCTGCCTTATGCCACCATCATCAACTTCATCACCGACGGCGCCGACATGTTCGGCGAATTCTCCTCCATCCTGGTGCGCGGCCAGCGCTGCTGGTTCAAGTCGGTCGACCCGTCCGAGGCCCCGCCGAAGCCGGCCGCCCAGTAAGCCATCCGTCGTGATAGTTGCGAAGGCCCGCTTTGCGGGTTCGCGATCATGGTCTTAAGAACGGCTGGGACCCCTCCAGCGTTCGCGCTGAGCCTGTCGAAGCGCGGCCGGCGCTCAGGATGCAGCCGCACTTCGACAGGCTCAGTGCGAACGGCGGATTGACGGTCGGACCTGTCCCCCTCACGCCTCGCCCTGTATGCAGGTAGCGATGGAGGCGGTGAGGCGGGACCAGCGGGAGATGCGCTCCTTCAACCGCTCGCCGCCTTTCTGCGTGAGGCTGTAATAGATGCGCGTGCGGCCATTGGCGGACGTCCTGCGCGCCGCCAGGAAACCGCCGGCCTCCAGCTCGTGGAGCGTGGGATAGACGACCCCTTCGCCCAGCGCGATCTCTCCCCCGGTCGCCGTCTTGATGGCGGCCACCAGGTCGTATCCATACATTTCCCGGTCCTTGAGCAGCCGCAGCACCAGGAGCTCGGGAACGCCGTTCATGAAATCGGGATTGCGGTGTCGCGCCACGGGCCTCTCCTATACCTCGCGTAACAAGGTATATACCTGTCGGCGCCAACCGTCAATTGCCCGGCTCCACCGGCGGGGGTTTCGCGTAACTGCAACACTGTCTTCATCTTCCTTTAGCGGAACTGTCACAAGCCGCCTCTATCCATGAGGACGAATTTTACGCCACGACAAGAGTAATCAGAGAGGAACTCAGTATGATTCGTCCCACGCGGCATGTGCTTTTCACATCCACAATCCTGGCGGGGAGCCTTCTGGCGCTGCCAGCCATCGCCGGCGTCATCGCCGGCAATGTCAACGACGCCGCCAGCACCACCGGTTTGGGCGGCGCCCAGGTAGAAATCGTCGAGCTGGGCCGCACCGAACAGACCGGCAGCGACGGCACCTTCCGCTTCGCCGATGTGCCCGCCGGCCGCTACACGCTGCGCACCACCTATGCCGGCGCCAACCCCACCCAGACCGCCGTCGAGGTGACGGCCGACGGCACGGCCACCCCGACCATCATCTTCGGCCGGGAGCTCGAAGAGCTTCTGGTGGTGGGCCAGCGCGCCATGATGGCCGGCTCCATCTCCCGCCAGCGCGCCGCCGACGGTGTTGCCAGCATCGTCACGCGTGACGCCATCGGCCAGTTCCCCGACCAGAACGTGGCCGAAGCCAGCCGCCGCCTGACCGGCGTCAACGTGCTGAACGACCAGGGCGAGGGACGCTTCATCGCCGTGCGCGGCCTGGACCCGAGCTTGAACGCCGCCTCGGTGAACGGCACCCGCCTGCCGGCCCCGGAAGCCGACACCCGCTCCGTGGCGCTGGACGTCATCCCCTCCGAACTGGTGGAATCCATCGAGATCAAGAAGACCCTGACCCCGGACATGGACGCCGATACCATCGGCGCCAGCATCGAGATCAACACCACCAAGGCGTTCGACCGCAAGGACCCCTTCTTCTCGGCCACGGTGGAGGGCTCCTACAACGACATGAACGAGAAGGTCTCGCCCAAGTTCGGCGTGGACTTCTCCTATCCGTTCAGTGACCGGCTGGGGTTGGCCGGCGGCTTCTCCTACAACCAGCGCAAGACCTCCACCGACAATACGGAAATGGACGGCTGGGACGAGACGGATGACGGGATCGTCTTCGCCGACACGCTGGAATACCGCGACTATGACGTGAAGCGCACCCGCTGGGGCGGCTCGCTGTCGCTGGACTTCAAGGCCAGCGAGTCCACCAGCCTTTATGCGCGCGGCCTCTACAGCAAGTTCACCGACCTGGAAAAGCGCGGCCGCCTGACCTTCGAGATGGACGAGGAACCGTCGAGCGGCACCGCCACCACGGCCACCTTCCTCTCCGACGACGGGGCGATCAGCGTCCAGCGCGACCTGAAGGACCGCTTCGAGGGCCAGACCATCCAGTCTTATGAAGTGGGCGGCGAGACCTTCGCCGACGCCTGGACCTTCAACTACAAGGTCTCCTACTCCAAGGCCGACGAGCACGAACACCGCACCCAGGACCCCACCGCCTTTGAATACGAGGCGGAAGAGCCGGGCCAGCTTGGCGCGACCTTCGATTATTCAAACCTTTACACCACCAGCTACGACATCACTGCCGGCGAAGACGATTTCCTCGACCCGTCCAACTACGAGTTCGACAAAATCGAGAATACCGACGGCCTCTCCACCGACGAGGAATGGGCCGGGAAGTTCGACATCGCGCGCGATTTCGCGCTCAGCCAGGGCGACCTGCAACTGAAGGCCGGCGGCAAGGCCCGCCTGCGCACCAAGAAATACAATTACATGGACATCGTGCAGGACGAGTTCGACGGCGACTACACGCTGGCCGACGTCATGGGCGGCCAGACCTATAACCTGGCTGATATCGAGCCTCTGCCCGACCGCTCGAAAGTCCGTGCCTTCTATCAGGACCACGAAGACCAGTTCATCACCAACGACTTCGACACCGAGTACGAATCCGCCGCCGCCTTCTATGACGTGGACGAGGATATCTATGCCGGTTACGCCATGGCCCGCCTGGACACCGGCCGCATGGTCCTGATCGGCGGCGCCCGTCTGGAGCATACCGAGGACGATGTGGCGGCCAACCAGGTGCTCACCGTCGAGGAAGACGATGGGGACACGCTCGAAGTCACGCCGGTCGGCTTCAAGAACAGCTATACCGACATCCTGCCCAGCGCCAGCCTGCGCTACAACGCAACGGACGAGGTGGTGCTGCGCGCCGGCGTCTTCAAGAGCGTGGTGCGGCCCGGCATCGGTCAGATCGCCCCGCGCTTCCTGGTGGAGGAAAGCGACGACGGCGAGCGCGAAGGTGAATTCGGCAACCCGGACCTGAAGCCGTACCGGGCCTGGAACTTCGACCTGAGCGCCGAATGGTATTTCGCGCGCAACGCCGTGATCCAGATCGGCGGCTTCTACAAGACGGTGGACAACTTCATCGTCACCGCCCAGTACGACGACTTCACCTTCAACGGCATCTTTGCCGACGAAGCCACCATCCCCATCAACGGCGACGAAGCCAAGATCAAGGGCATCGAGTTCAACTACCAGCAGTCCCTCACCTTCCTGCCGGGCGCCCTGAACGGCCTGCTGGCCGGCTTCAACTACACCTACACCGACGCCGAGGGCAGCCTGCCGGATGGCCGCGACATCCCGCTGCCCGCCGCTTCCAAGAACAATTACAACGCTTTCGTGGGCTATGAGAAAGGCCCCATCAGCCTGCGCGCCACCGTCGCCTACCGCGACAGCTACCTGGACGAGCTGGGCGACAGCGCCGAGGAAGACCGCTATGTGAAATCCCACACCCAATGGGACTTCACCGCCAAGTACAAGATCAACGATTACGTCCGGGTCTATGGCGAACTGGTGAACCTCAACGACGAGCCCTATGTGGCCTTCCAGAAGGGCCCGCAGGCCGACCGTCTCCTGCAGTACGAGACCTATTCCTGGACCGGCAAGCTGGGCGTCAAGGCCAGCTTCTGATCCCTCCCCATCCTCAATCGGATCACCTCATGCCGGCAGGGGTTTACCTCCTGCCGGCATTTTCTTTATCTATTCGCCAGGCGACGGCCCGGCCCCCCATACCCGCCCGTGCCGAGAAGGTTTCATTCCGACACCAAATCCCACTAGAATGCCCGCCATGCGCACGCTCTATCATCAGCCGCTCTCGCCCCGCTGCCGCAAGATCCGCATCATCCTGAAGGAGAAGGCTCAGGAGTTCGATCTGGTGGTCGAGCGCGACTGGGAGCGGCGGCCCGAGTTCCTGGCCATGAATCCGGGCGGCAGCCTGCCGGTGCTGGTGGAGCCGGACGGGGCCGTATTCGCCGAGCAGTGCGCCATCACCGAATATCTCGACGAAGCCTATCCCGACCGTCCGCTCATCGGCTTCTCCCCCCGCGAACGCGCGGAGGCGCGGCGCCTGGCCGCCTGGTTCGACACGCATTTCGAGGCGGAGGTGAGCCGCTACCTCCTGGGCGAGAAGGTGGAGAAACGCCAGGCCCGCCGGGGGCAGACCGATGCCGCCGCCATCCGCGCCGGGGCGCACAATATCCACTACCATCTGGATTATATCGGCTATCTGTGCGAACGGCGGCGCTGGCTGGCGGGGGACGACTTCTCCATCGCCGATATCGCGGCGGCGGCCCACATCTCCGCCATCGACTATCTGGGCGACGTGCCGTGGGACGATCATCTGGAGGCGCGGGAATGGTATGCCAGGGTGAAGTCCCGCCCGTCCATGCGCCCGCTGCTCACCGACCGCATCGCCGAGGTGAAGCCCCCCGCCTGGTACGACGACCTGGATTTCTGACATGTCCGCCCGTGACGCCATTCTCTCCAAGGCGCGGGAGATCGGCTTCGACCAGGCGGGTATCGCCGCACCGGATTCGATCCCGCATGCCGCAGACCGCCTGGACCAGTTCCTCGCCCTCGGCCGCCATGGCGACATGCAGTGGATGGAAGAGAAGGCGGACCGCCGGCGCGACCCGCGCGTGCTGTGGCCGGAGGTGAAAAGCATCATCATGCTGGGCCTCAACTACGGGCCGGCGCATGATCCGCTCGATATCCTCAAGCACAGGGACCGCGCAGCCGTCTCCGTCTACGCCCAGGGCAGGGACTATCACGACGTGGTGAAAAAGCGCCTCAAGCGCCTGGCCCGCTGGATCGTCGAGGCATATGGCGCCGACGTGAAGGTGTTCGTGGACACGGCGCCGGTGATGGAAAAGCCCCTGGCCGAGCAGGCGGGCATCGGCTGGCAGGGCAAGCACACCAACCTCGTCTCCCGCGAGAAGGGCTCCTGGCTCTTCCTCGGCTCCGTTTTCACCACGCTGGAACTGGCGCCGGATGAGGCAGAGGGAGACCATTGCGGCCAGTGCCGCCGTTGCCTGGATATCTGCCCGACGAACGCCTTTCCCGCGCCCTATCAGCTCGACGCCCGGCGCTGCATCTCATACCTCACCATCGAACTGAAGGGGCATATCGGGGAAGAATTCCGCAAGGCGATGGGCAACCGCATCTATGGCTGCGACGATTGCCTGGCCATCTGTCCCTGGAACAAGTTCGCGCAAACGGCGGCGGAAACGGCGTTCCATCCGAGGGAAGACCTCACCGCCCCAAAGCTCACGGAGTTGGCAAAGCTGGACGACGCCGCCTTCCGCGCCCTCTTCTCCGGCAGCCCCATCAAGCGCATCGGCCGCGACCGCTTCGTGCGAAACGTCCTCATCGCCCTCGGCAATTGCGGCGATCCTTGCGTATTGCCCACCATCGAATCCCTGATCGGCGATCCCTCCCCCCTGGTCCGCGCCATGGCCGCCTGGGCCTGGCGGCAACTGGCCACACCGGCGCAGATTGACGCCATGACGTCACGGCGGCTGGCAGTGGAGGAGGATGAGGCGGTGCGGGCGGAGTGGATTGCCGGTTACCACCGTTCGCCCTGAGCTTGCCTGCGGGCGGCCGGCGCTCAGGCTGTAGCCGGACTTCGACAAGCTCAGTCCGAACGGTTGTTTATTGAAACTGCTCTCCCAAAGGCGGAGTGGATTACCGATGACCGCCGTTCGCGCTGAGCTTGTCGAAGCGCGGCCACGGCCTGAGCGCTGGCCGGACTTCGACAAGCTCAGTCCGAACGGTGCTTGAACCTACTCCCCCAACTGCATCAGCCGGCCGCTCTTGCGGCTGAGGCGGTCGCCCAGGAGGAAGGCGGCCAGGCCGCCTGCCAGATAGAGGATGTTGAGCCCCGCCGCCCTGGCCAGCAGGTCGTAGCGGATCACGCCGTCGAGCAGGATGGCGCGCATGCCCTCGAACACCTGGGCCGAGGGCAGGACGGCGGAGATGGCCTGGCACCAGTCGGGCAGGATGGTGACCGGGTAGTAAATGCCCGACAGGGGCGCCAGGGCGAAGACGAAGGCCCAGATGAGCCCCTCCGCCCCCATGCCGACGCGCAGCACGATGCCCGCCAGCGCAATGCCGATCCCCCAGCCCATGATCACCAGATTGAGGAAGAAGAGGAAGAAGGCCAGCCCCATGTCATAGACCGAGACGTCGAAATAGACAGCGGCGAAGAGGCTGGCCGGCAGGAAGCCGATGATGGTGCGCACCAGGCTGGTGGCAAAGAGCGAAACCGCATATTCCCAGGGCCGCAAGGGGCTCACCATCAGGTGCCCCAGATTGCGCGACCAGAGCTCCTCCAGGAACGACATGTTGAGGGAAATCTGGCTGCGGAACATGATCTCCCACAGCAGGGCGGCGGACAGGAGCACCGAGGCCGCCTGCGCCAGCAGCCCGGTCACGCCCGAGGACGCGATGAACTGGCTGATGAACCCCCAGAGCAGCACCTGCACCATGGGCCAGTAGAAGAGATCGAGGATGCGCGCCCAGGAGCCGCGGATGAGATAGAAATGCCGCATCACGATGGCGCCGATACGCCGGGCCGAGCCGCCGATGCCGCCCACGCCGCTCATGCCACCGGCTCCGAGATGGCGGGCATGGCCTCGCCCCGCGCCACCGCCAGGAACACGTCCTCCATGGTGGTGCGGCCATAGCGGGCCAGAAGCTCGGCGGGCGAGCCCCGGTCCACCATGCGGCCCTTCTGCATCATCAGCACGTCGGACGCCATGCGCTCCACCTCCACCATATTGTGGGAGGCCAGGAGGATGGCCGCCCCGTGGCGCTCCTGATAGGCGCTCATGTAGCGGCGCACCCAGTCCCCGGTGTCCGGGTCCAGCGAGGCGGTGGGCTCGTCCAGCAGGAGAAGGCGTGGGCGGTTGACGAGCGACTTGGCCAGGGCCGCCCGGGTTTTCTGCCCGGCGGAGAGGGTCGCATAGCGCCGCTTCAGCAGGTCGCCCAGGTCCAGGTCGCGCGCCAGCTCGGCGATACGGGCCTTGAGGCCGGAGACGCCGTAAAGCCGGCCATAGGTGATGAGCAGCTGCTCGATGGTGAGGCGGCCGGGCAGGTCCACATAGGGCGAGGAGAAATTCATCTGCGCCAGCGCCGCCTGGGGATGACGGCGCATGTCCACGCCCATCACGCGGATGCTGCCGGCGCTGGGCGTCACCAGTCCCATGATCATGCCCAGCGTCGTCGTCTTGCCGGCGCCGTTGCCGCCCAGGAGCGCCGTCACCGTGCCGGGCGCGATGCTGAAGCTCACGCCGTCGACGGCCACGACATCGCCGAAACGCTTTCTCAGATTTTCGACTTGGATGACAGGTTCGGTCATACTGACTCGCCAATGGGCCGGTGCGGCGGATGAGCCGCCGCGCCATGCAAGGAGACGCGGCATGCCGGGCGACAGGAAGAAAGCTTATAAGAAGGCGCTCCGCCACCTGCAAGTGGAACTGGTGAAGCTTCAACGCCATGTGATCGCCAACGGGCAGCGGGTCCTGGTGATCATTGAGGGCCGCGACACGGCGGGCAAGGACGGCGCCATAAAGCGCTTCACCGCCCATCTGAGCCCGCGGGAAACGCGGGTGGTGGCGCTGGGCAAGCCATCGGAGCGCGACCGCAGCACCTGGTATTTCCAGCGCTGGGTGCCGCACCTGCCGGCCGCCGAGGAGATCGTGCTGTTCAACAGGAGCTGGTACAACCGGGCGGGCGTGGAACGGGTCATGGGCTTCTGCGACGCCACGGATCTGGAGGAGTTCTTCGAGACCGTGGGCCCCTTCGAGCAGATGCTGGTGCGCTCCGGCATCCAGCTCTTGAAATATTATCTCGACATTTCCAGGACCGAGCAGGAGAAGCGCATCGACGACCGGCGGGAGGACCCGCTGAAGCAATGGAAGGTCAGCCCCATCGACAGCGTGGCCTTGAAGCATTGGGACGACTACAGCACCGCGCGCAACGAGATGCTGGTGCGCACCCACAGCCTCGTCGTGCCCTGGACCGTCATCAAGGCGGACGACAAGCGCGCCGCCCGCCTGGCCCTCATCCGCGACGTGCTGTCGAGACTCGACTACGAAGGCAAGGACGAATCGCTGCTGGAAGCCGACACCAAGACCGCCTTCCAGTTCGATCCCCTGTACATGGAGAACGGCTACATTGCACCGTGAGACAAGGATCGGTCAGTTGCCGACGAATGCCCCTGTCGCGTGCTCGTTGCCATTTGTCACGTTGAACGTGCCGCCGATCTCCTGGGCGCCCGGGCCGAAGAATCCGCCGCCCCAATCGCCCGAGAAGCTCCTGGTTTCGCCGGCAAGGGTGCCGGAGAACGTGTTGCCGGAAATGCTGGCCGAGCCGGTGAGAATGTCGAATGGACGGACGTTTCCACTAACGCCATGCCCGATCAGGTCAAAGCGCCCGTCAACCGTTCCTCCGCCGAAGTCAGCCGTTAGATCAGCTGTGCCGGCGAGCGTATGAAACGCCAGGGAATCCGTCCAGACACCCTCTACAATGGCTGAATAGCTGGCGGTGCCGGTGGTTGGCATGTCAGCCGTTTCCGTGCGAACGCCAAAGATGAAATATGTCGTCGCAAAGTCGACGCCGCTTGCGGAATTCAGCTTCTGCCATGCACCGTAGGCAACATAGGTCAGCCCCTTGGCCGGATTGCCCGGCTTGAACAGGAGGAACAGCTGGCTTTCGTCGCCTGTTTCCCTCGAATAGACGTCAACGTCCGCATTGCTTTCATCCAAATCGTGCTCGGCCGCTCCGAAGGTTTCATTCCCTGTCACCCCGGCTTCCCGCACACTGATGCTGTATCTGTCGCGTTGGGCATCATAGGAAACCGTGACCGCCGAACCAAGGTCCGACTGCTGGGAGTTGACCCCGCTCGGAATGCCGGTCAGGCTGGTCAGATGGCCTTTGATGGTTGCCGAGGCCGTGCTGAAGGTCTGAGAGACTGTCAGATTGGTCAGGGTCGAGTTGGTCTGAGGCGGCGGTGGCGCTGACGTGCTCGGCCCCCCGCCCGAACTTCCGCCTCCGCAAGCAGCAAGCAACATGGCAGGGATGCCTGCCAGGGCACTCCAGCGAATAGTCATGATTTCCCCCTTTTACCCCAATTATCAAGCAACGCGCCGGAACGCCTGCCTTATGGACCCGATGCTATCTGCAATTTTACTTTTTTCAAAGCCCATTATACATATTTTATGAGGGATTAGCGCATAAAGACCTGAGCTATGCCTGCAGCGCCGCTCCCAGGTTGCAGCATGCAGTCGCCACCGCAGTCTCGAATGAGGCCGCTACAGGAGGGCTGGATCTTGGCGCCGCTAATGATGCGCGCTCACCGCCTGGATCAGTTCGCCCGAGAGGTCGCGCGATGCGGCGTGGGACAGGTCGCCGAGACTGAGAATGCCGACCATGCGTTTCTCCCTGCTGATGACCGGCAGGCGGCGGATCTTCTTCTCCTCCATGAAATGGATGACATCGTCCAGATTGTCCTCCGCATGGCAGTAGATGATGCCTTCGGTCATCACGTCGCGGGCGATGAGCTTGTCCAGGTCACGGCCCCGCGCCACGCCGCGCGTGACGATGTCGCGGTCGGTGACCATGCCGACGAGCCGGTCGTTCTCGCCGATGGGCACGGCGCCGACATCCTTCTCGCGCATCAGCAATGCAATGTCCCTGACGGTGGTATCAGGCGCGCACCATTCCACGCCCTGATGCATGGCTTCACTCACTTTCATCGAAACCTCCTGCTGTTGGTGGAACAACAGACGGCACCGACGGTTTGCGATTGCCTGTGGTCTTGTTCTGCTTTTCGGATGGCACGGGGCGGTCCGCCAGTGAGCCGTCCATAACAGACTCAACATAGCGCAGGCGTTGCCGCCTGGCCATGTTGGAGGTCCGAAAAGGTCAGAAAAATCAGTGGCCGATATCGAGCTCGTTGAAGACCTGGATGGCGGCCGGCACGGCCACGCCATGGGCAATCTTGCCGCCCTGCAGCGTCAGCACGTCTTCCAGGGCGGTGAGGAACTTCAGCACATGGCTCGGCGTCGCCGACTGGCCCATGAGCCCGATGCGCCACGCCTTGCCGGCAAAGGCGGAGAGGCCCGCGCCGATTTCCAGATTGTGGCGCTGCAGGAGCGCCTTGCGCACCTCGCCGTCGCTCACCCCGTCGGGGACCTGGATGAGATTGAGCTGCGGCAGCCGGTCCTGCGGCGCCACGGGCATGGTGAGGCCCATGGCGTCCACGCCGGAGACCAGCGCACGGTGCATGTTCCTGTGCCGCTCCCACGAGGCTTCCAGACCCTCTTCCTCGACGAGCATGAGGGCTTCATAGAGGCCGTAGAGGGCGTTCACCGGCGCCGTGTGATGGTAGGTGCGGCCGCCCTCGCCCAGCCAGTATTCCATGACGAGGCTCAGATCGAGGAACCAGCTCGCCACCGGCGCCTTGCGGGCCTTCACCACTTCGGCCACGCGGTCGGAGAAGGTGACGGGAGACAGCCCCGGCGGGCAGCTCAGGCATTTCTGGGTGCCGGAATAGACGGCATCGGCGCCCCATTCGTCCACCAGCACGGGCACGCCGATGAGCCCGGTGACCGTATCCACGATGCTCAGCACGTCATATTGGCGCGCCAGGCCGCACAGGGCGGCGGCGTCGGAAAGGACGCCTGTTGAGGTCTCGGCATGAACGAAAGCGAGCGCCTTGGCGTCGGGATGGGCCTTCAGCGCATCCTCGATGGCATTGGGATCGATGGCATGGCCCCATTCGGAGGTCACATCCACCGGCACGCCGCCGAAACGCACGACGTTCTGGCGCATGCGCGCGCCAAAAGCTCCGTTTTGTGCGATGATGATCTTGTCGCCCGGCTCGACGATGTTGGCGAAGCATGTCTCCATGCCGGCCGAACCCGGAGCCGAAACGGGATAGGTGAGTGCATTGTCAGTCTGGAACACATAGCGCAAGCTGGCCTTGATGGCTTCCATCAATTGCTGGAAACCGGGATCCAGATGACCCACAGTCGGCTTGGACAGCGCAGCCAGCACCCGCGGATGCACATCCGACGGTCCGGGGCCCATGAGCGTGCGTCCGCTCGGAATGAGCTCCCATAGGCTGGGACTGTGGTTTCTTCTGGGTGCAACGGGCATTTGTTTCCCCTAGTTTGGTAGGTTCTTCAGTGAACGGTATACATACAGAAGTCGGTCCCCTCTTGCCATGGGGTTTTTTCAGATCATCCTCAGGTGGGCTTGACCTGCCACATTTCCACCCCGATTCTCGGCAACACTGCATTTCCAAGGGATTAGTGGGAATCTGGAAACAGGGGCCACCGCTGCCGGCCGCATAAAGGCCCTGCGGCAAATTGGCCCAGAACGGAGGAATAACATGCCGAATTTCAAGACCTTGGCGACCATCATGGCAGGGGCCTGCGCCCTTTGCTCCCTGTCCCACCCGTCCCTCGCGGAAGGCGTCCCCCAGGACAGGATCGTCCTGGAATTGGCCAATGAAGGGTGGGTGGAAACCAAGACGGCGGAAGTGATCGTCTCGGTCAATGCCACGATGCGCCAGGAGCAATCGGCCAATGTCAGGAGCGATATCCTCAAGGCCCTCGGCCGTCTGGCGCCGGATGCCGAATGGCGCATCACCACCTTCAACCGCAATGCGGACAGGAGCGGGCTCGATTCCTGGTATGTGCAGGCCCAGGCGCGCATCCCCGACACGCAGCTCGACGGCATGCGCCAGGCGGCGGAGAAGACCAGCCAGCCGGGCATGCAGATCACCATCAGCGCCATCAACTTCACGCCCACGCTGGCGGAGGTGGAGGCCACACGCGCCAGGCTCAGAGCCGACCTCTATGAGAGCGCCAAGGCCGAGCTGGCCCAGGTGAACAAGGCCTTCTCCATGACTCCCTATCATATCGGGGTCATCAACTTCACCAGCCAGCCCCTGGCGCCAATGACGCAGCAGGGGACTGTGGCCTATGCGCGGGCCCCCATGGCCATGGAGAAGGCGCAGAGCGACATCGCGGTGCAGGATCGCATCCGCCTGCAGGCCACCGTGGTGCTGGTTACGGAGGAACAGAAGGAGTAATGGGCCGAAATCCGCGGAACACGCTTTTCTGCTTTGGATTCGGCCTCAGCGCTGCCGCCCTGGCGCGCGCCCTGCCTTCAACGGACTGGCGGATCGTCGGCACCACGCGCACCGTGGAAAAGGCCGGCGATCTGGCAGACCGCGGTGTGGAACCCGTCGTCTTCGACGGAACGCGGCCCATGCGCCCGCCGGGCCGGCGGTTGCTGGCCGAGGCCACCCATATCCTCGTCTCCGTGCCGCCGGGAGAGGGCGGCGACCCGGTGATCCGTTATCACAGCATGGATATCGGCGCGGACCGCAACCTCAAATGGCTGGGATATCTCTCGACCACCGGCGTCTATGGCGACCATGGCGGAGGATGGGTCGATGAGGACACGCCGGTCGCCCCCGGCACGGCACGCGGCGCACACCGCGCCGCCGCCGAGCGCCAGTGGCTGACCCATTTCACCGCGGGCCGGCTCCCCGTCCACATCTTCCGCCTGGCCGGCATCTACGGCCCCGGCCGCAACCAGCTCGAAACCATCCGCGCCGGGCGCGCCCGCTGCATCGTGAAGGAGGGGCAGGTCTTCTCCCGCATCCATGTGGAGGATATCGCCCAGGTGCTCATGGCCTCCATGGCGCGGCCCGCTCCGGGGCGCATCTACAACGTTTGCGACGACCTGGCGGCCCCGCCCCAGGAGGTGCTGGCCTATGCGGCCGGTCTCCTCGACATGCCCCCGCCGCCGCAGATCCCTTTCGAGGAAGCGGACCTCTCCCCCATGGCCCGCAGCTTCTATGCCGAGAACAAGCGGGTGAGGAACAACCGCATCAAGGAAGAACTGGGCGTGGCGCTCAAATACCCGACCTACAGGGAAGGGCTGGCGGCGTTGCTGTAGCCCCTGTGATCCGGTCACGAGAGCACGTCCACCGTTCGGACTGAGCTTGTCGAAGTCCGGCCAGCGCTCAGCCTGTGGCCGCGCTTCGACAAGCTCAGCGCGAACGGTTTTTTCCAGCCAAACAGAAAAGGCGGCCCCGAAGGGCCGCCCTGTCCGAAAAGCCTCCCCGGCCGTCAGCCGCGCTTGCAGCGGCGCGCCAGTCCGAGCCCGGCCAGACCCGCGCCCATGAGCGCCAGCGTGGCGGGTTCCGGCACCTCGTCGGCCACCGAAAGGCTGACCGCGTCGATATAGAGACCGTTGGCCACGGTCATCACCGGGAACCATCCATAGCGGCTGCCGTCGTAGACCGTGGTGAAGTCATCCAGCGCCGTCGTCCGGGTTTCCGTGAACAGGTGATTGCCGAGACCGTCCATCAGGTTGAGGTCCACCGCCAGGGCGCCTGCCGCTTCATAGAAGACGCTCTCGAAAATGTACCAGCCTGAAGTCGTGATGTCGTAATGGTTCCCGCCCGAGGAATCGGTGGGACCGCTGCCGGCATTGTTGTTGCCGCCGATGACCACCTTGGAGCCATCCGCGAAGGCATGGAAGATGAAGTCACGCAGATGATACGGGTCCGCGGGGTCTCCGAGTTGTCCCTTGTCGCTGGCCGCCACCGACCAGTCGAAGCCGGTGCCGCTGGCCCAGTTGGTATCGATGTAGATGGCGGTGGATACGGTGAAGGGCTGCGGCCCCGTCAGCGTCGGCGGAGTGCCCCCATTGGCGTCGCCGAAGTAGGTGTAGTCTGTCCCCGTGACCAGGCCCATATTGCTGCCTTCGAAAGCGGCCGGACTGCCGCCCGGGACCGCAGAAACACCACCGGACCACCCCGTCACGCCGCTCTCGAAGTCTTCGGAATACAGTACGCCTGCGGATGCCGGTGCCGCAACGAATGCTCCGGCGAGCACCGCTGCAACCGGTAGGATATATGTGCGGAACGCCCGCCCTCTCTCATTCTTCATTGGATTGCCCCCCCATGAGCGATTGCCACATATTCAAACAATCCATTGATCTAGCAATATTTATGCCATCGAGATTATTTCTCCTGTGCTAATGACTTATGTCGGACAGCATCTCTGGGCGACCGGAATCTGTAAAGAATGCCGACAGGTCGTCAAGGCGTGCACAGGGAAAAGAGGCGGTTCGCAGGTGGGCGCTCAGCCTCCGACTTTCTCCACCATGCGGTCCACCGCTGCCGTCAGCCGGGCGAGGTCGCGGGGCTCGGAGAGGCGGTGGTCGCCGGTCTTGACCAGGGTCAGTTCCACATCCTCCGATTCCAATTGCTCCAGGATGCGCAGGGCGGTCTCCCAGGGCACGTCCTCGTCGCGCATGCCTTGGATGAGATGCACCGGGCAGGTGAGCGGAATGGGTCTGTCGAGGAGGAGATGGTCCCGCCCATCCTCGATGAGACGGCGGGTGATTGGCAGGGGCTCGCCATAGTCCGACGGTTCCATATAGATGCCCTTTTCCATGATCTCCGTGCGGATTTCCCGGCTGTAGGTCTGCCACATCAGGTCCTCCGTGAAATCGGGCGCCGCGGCAATGCCGATCAGTCCTTTCACCCGGTCCTTGCGGGCCAGCGCCACCAGAAGCGCGATCCAGCCGCCCATGGAGGAGCCCACCAGGATGAGCGGTCCACGGCTCACATGGTCGATGACCGCCAGCGCATCCGCCGTCCACTGGCCGATGGTCCCTTCCTCGAACTGCCCTTCGGAGGCGCCGTGCCCCGAATAGTCCAGGCGCAGCATGGCCTGTCCCGTCATGCGGCTATGGGCGTAGAGGGCCAGCGCCTTGGTGCCCTCCATGTCCGACTTGAAGCCGGGCAGGAACACCAGCGTCGGCCCCTCGCCCGCCACATGGCGGTAGGCCAGCGCCGGACCGTCGGGGCGCTTGAGCATTTCTGGTGGGGGCGTGGACATGGCGGCTCCTTTGGATATGCATGCTGGCGGACACGATACTGAATTTCCCAGGTGGCGGCACCCCCTCCCGTCGTCACTCGCCGGCTTGACCGGCGAGTCCAGGAGCCGTCTGGATTCGCCCATCAAGTGGGCGAATGACGATAGGGTGGCGGTCCCACTGCCGGCGACCCTGCTTCGTTGACTTATTGATATACCCCTGCTATTGGTCCGCCCATGACAAAGCAGTGGATCATCACGACGACGACCACCACTCCGGGCTTCCGGGGGCGGTTGGTCGCGGCCTGATTTCGCGGGCAACGCCACCCGGCTCCGGGTGGCGCGGCGTCAGTCTCCCGGAAAGCCATAAAAGCCATGTATGCGTGACGCCATATCTTTTGGCGCGCGCCTGATTGTGCCATTGTGCGCGCAAACTGAACGGGAGACGTGTTCGATGAGTGACATGCTGAAGATCAGCCTGCCCGACGGCAGTGTCAGGACCTACGAGGCGCCGGTGACGGCAGCGGCGGTGGCTTCCGACATCGGCCCGGGCCTCGCCAAGGCGGCCATGGCGGCGAAGATCGACGGCGAATTGCGCGACCTGTCCACCGTCATCGACCATGACGCGGAGCTGGCGCTCGTCACCGCCCGCGACGAGAGGGACGCGCTGGAGCTGGTGCGCCACGACTATGCCCATGTGCTGGCCGAGGCCGTGCAGGCGCTCTTTCCCGGCACCCAGATCACCTTCGGCCCGGCGACCGAAGACGGCTTTTATTACGATTTCGCGCCGAAAGACCGCCCGTTCACCGAGGATGACCTGCCCGCCATCGAGGAGAAGATGCGGGAGATCATCAAGGCCGACAAGCCACTCAAGCGCGAGGTCTGGAGCCGCGAAGAGCTGATCGCCCGCTGGCAGGCCGAAGGCGAAACCTTCAAGGCCGAATGGGCGGCGGAACTGCCCGAGGGCGAGGAGCTGACCGTCTACTGGTCCGGTGAGGACTGGCTGGACATGTGCCGCGGCCCCCACCTGCCCTCCACCGGCCGGCTGGACCCGAAAGCCTTCAAGCTGACCCGCGTCTCCGGCGCCTATTGGCGCGGAGACCAGCGCAATGCCATGCTGAGCCGCATCTACGGCACCGGCTGGCTGGACAAGAAGCAGCTCGCCGAACACCTCACCCGCATCGAGGAGGCGGAGAAACGCGACCACCGCAAGCTCGCCACCGAGATGGACCTCTTCCACCTGCAGCAGGAGGCGCACGGCTCCGTCTTCTGGCATCCCAACGGATACATCATCTGGCGGGAGCTGGAGGCCTATATGCGCCGGGCCATCGACGGCGCGGGCTACCGCGAGGTCAAGACCCCGCAGGTGATGGACGCCCGGCAGTGGGAACAATCCGGCCATTGGGGCAAGTACCGCGAGAACATGTTCGTCATCCCCGACGAGGTGCCCAACACCGAGGACGAGGGTCCGCTCGTGTCCGAGGATGCGGACTGGATGGCGCTCAAGCCCATGAACTGCCCGGCCCATGTGCTGATCTTCAAGCAGGGCATCAAGAGCTACCGCGACCTGCCCCTGCGCATCTACGAGAACGGCTGCTGCCATAGGAACGAGCCGCACGGCGCGCTGCACGGCCTGATGCGCGTGCGCCAGTTCACCCAGGACGACGCCCACATCTTCTGCCGCGAGGACCAGATCGTCGACGAGGTGAGGCGGTTCTGCGAGCTGGCCGACCGCATCTACAGGGATTTCGGCTTCACCTATTCCATCAAGCTGGCGCTGCGCCCCGAGAAGCGCTTCGGCAGTGACGAGATGTGGGACAAGGCGGAAGCGGAACTGCGCGAGGCGGTGAAGGCGGCCGGCCTCGCCACCCCTGAATATGGCTGGGAGGAACTGCCCGGCGAAGGCGCCTTCTACGCGCCCAAGCTGGAATGGCACCTGACCGACGCCATCGGCCGCACCTGGCAGGTGGGCACCATCCAGTCGGACCGCGTGCTGCCGGAGCGCCTGGACGCGTCTTACGTGGGCGAGGACGGCGAGAAGCACCGGCCCATCATGCTGCACCGGGCCATCTTCGGCTCCTACGAGCGGTTCATCGGCATCCTGATCGAACATTATGCCGGCAAGCTGCCGCTGTGGCTCGCCCCCCGGCAGGTGGTGGTCGCCACCATCACCTCGGACGCCGACTCTTACGCCGAAAAAGTGGCCCATGCCCTCAAAGATGCGGGTCTCAGGGTTGAAATCGACATCCGCAATGAAAAGATCAATTACAAGGTGCGCGAGCACTCCCATGCCAAGGTACCGGTCATCCTCGTGGTCGGCCGCCGCGAAGCGGAGGAGGACACGGTGGCGGTGCGTCGGCTGGGCGGCGCAGCGCAGGAATTCCTTGCGCTGGACGACGCCGTGGATAAACTACGTGAGGAATCGACTCCGCCTGACCTCGGCCAGGGGAATGCCTGATTTTTCGTTGAAACAATAGGAGTTACCTAGATCGCCAGAAGACCTATGAACGCGCCGCCATCCCGGGAGGGACCGCGCGTGAATGAGGACATCACAGTCCCCGAAGTCCGGTTCATCAATGCCGAGGGAGAGAATATCGGCGTTATCAAAACGGAGGATGCGCTGGAGCAGGCATACGCCGCCGGGCTTGACCTGGTGGAGATTTCGCCTACCGCCAACCCGCCCGTCGCCAAGGTTCTGGACTACGGCAAGTTCCGCTATCAGGAACAGAAGAAAGCCGCGGAAAACCGCAAGAAGCAGAAAGTCATCGACGTCAAGGAAGTCAAGATGCGGCCCGGCATCGAGGACCATGACTATCAGGTGAAGGTCCGCAACATGCGTCGCTTCTTCGAGGACGGGGACAAGGTCAAGGTAACACTCCGCTTCCGTGGACGCGAAATGGCGCATCAGGACCTGGGCATGAAGGTCCTGAACCGCGTGCGCGAGGAAATGGAGGAGATCGCCAAGGTGGAGCAGGCCCCCAAGCTGGAGGGCCGGCAGATGACCATGGTGATGGCCCCCAAGACCGCCTGAATATCCATCTTTGATGCATAAGGCCGGCCGGTCGTGCGACGGGCCGGCCCCCACTCGTCACCCCCGCCCCTATTCATCACCCCCGCCCCCACTCGTCACCCCCGCCTTGAGCGGGGGTCTGGCGCGCCGGGTGTGCGTGCAGCCCCTGGCCGCACCGGATTCCCGCCCTCGGGGGCGGGCATGACGCTCTGGGGGGTTCTGATCTCTCTCAAGGAGAGGTCGGCGAGCACAAGCGAGCCGGGTGAGGGACCGTCCGCCCCCTTTCCTCAAAAGTCATATGACAGCCCGTCCAGAGGACGGAAACCGCGACTCACAAGGCGGCCCCGAGCACTGATTCGCGCCGCCTTTTTGGTTAACATGCTCAGTATAGTCCGTTAACCATAAGAAAAAATGGAGGTTTAACATACTGAAACCATTGAGCCCCTGCAGCATTATCCACAGCTGAATGTGTCGAAATGGTTTACAAATTCTTGACCGTCTCTAAACTTTTAAGTATCTAACCCCCTGCCGTTGCGCGGTTAGCAATGGGTGGCACGGGACTTGCTTTGGACTGGGTGAATGAACTTCGCAAGTAAGTAATCGTGTAACGGGCACTGTCCGCATAATGTGGGGATATCCGGCAGAGCTTCAGTTTTACGGATGACAACCACGCGCCTGGCTGAGGCGCGGAAAAAGCGCTCCGGTGTTCGGGAGCGCGAGAGGTGCCGGAAAAATGAAGAAGTACCAACTGCTCTTCCTCCAGATGCTTTTCGTCCCGCTGCTCATGGGGTCCTCGCCCGAGAATATCCCCGACACGGTGACCACCATCTTCACCGACGAGTCTCCCGCCCCCATTTCCGGGGACTGGACTCCGCAATATGTGCATGTGCAGCGTTCGGAGCTGACGTCGCTGGCCGCCTCCTATCCGGCGCAGATGACCTGCCTGGCCCAGGCGGTCTATTTCGAGGCGCGGGGCGAGCCGCTGGCCGGCCAGTTCGCCGTGGCGGAAGTGGTCCTCAACCGCGTGGACGATCCCCGCTATCCGGACCGCATCTGCGACGTGGTGTTCCAGAACGAGAGCTGGAAGCATCGCTGCCAGTTCTCCTTCGCCTGCGACGGACGCTCCGACACGCCGCGCCACACCAGCGCCTGGTTCACCGCGCAGATGGTGGCGGCCCTGGCGGCGGAGGACCGCGAGCGCGTCGTCGCCGGCCCGGCCACGCACTATCATGCGACCTATGTGAGCCCCACCTGGGCCACGGGCCTGCAGAAGACCACGCAGCTCGGCCGTCACATCTTCTACAGCGACGTCACCTACTGATTGCTTCGCGCCGTCCCGTCCCCATATCTTGAGTCCACATCTGACCAAGGGGACGGGCCATGACTCAAAACCGGGAACGCGCCATCCTGGCCGGCGGCTGCTTCTGGGGCATGCAACAGCTCCTGCGCCGCCGGCCGGGCGTCATCTCCACACGGGTGGGCTATTCGGGCGGCGAGGTGCCCAACGCCACCTACCGCAATCACGGGCGGCATGCCGAGGCGGTGGAGATCATCTTCGATCCGAAGGAGATCAGCTTCCGCGACCTGCTGGAATTCTTCTTCCAGATCCACGACCCCACGACCCTGAACCGCCAGGGCAACGACGTGGGCACCAGCTACCGCTCGGCCATCTTCTATACCAGCGACGAGCAGAAACGGGTGGCCGAGGAGACCATCGCCGACGTCAACGCCTCCGGCCTCTGGCCCGGCAAGGTGGTGACACAGGTCGCCCCGGCCGGCGATTTCTGGGAAGCCGAACCCGAGCACCAGGACTATCTGGAACGATACCCCGGCGGCTACACCTGCCACTGGGTCCGGCCCGACTGGAAGCTGGTCGGCGGCAAAGCCGCCGAGTAGTTTTTGTAAGGCCCTCAAGCGCCGGAGGGCGGCTTCGCTTTTTTTGTTTTGTCCCTCAAGCGCCGGGCGCGGGCGTCCGCCCGCTTGGCTTTCGCGCAAAAGTGCGCGCGCGCCAGTCGGCGCATAGTCGCTTCGCTCCATCTTTGTTGCCCCTCAAGCGCCGGGCGCGGGCGTCCGCCCGCTTGGCTTTCGCGCAAAAGTGCGCGCGCGCCAGTCGGCGCATAGTCGCTTCGCTCCATCTTTGTTGCCCCTCAAGCGCCGGGCGCGGGCCTCCGCCCGCTTGGCTTCCGCGCAAACGTGCGCGCGCGCCGGTCGGCGCCCCCGGATCGGGCCTCCGGCCCGTCCGAGGACAGGCGCCGTCGCTGCGCTCCATGCCCTTTCCGCTACTCCGGTGTCATGCTGAACTCGATTCAGCATCCA
>Ga0164243_10003909_pt1 | contig 23595 bp, 14 predicted proteins | sample OricompcompostOP_FD_108781 | JGI IMG/M metagenome (GOLD analysis project Ga0164243, IMG submission 108781) | Organic Plus compost microbial communities from Emeryville, California, USA - Original compost - Organic plus compost (OP) | ecosystem: Engineered > Solid waste > Mixed feedstock >...
GCTGCTCCTTGTACTCTGGAAACAGGGAAAATCCAGGTAAACAAACAATATCAGTTAATATTTCCCTAACGAGAACGATCTCCCAGTCGAACCAGGAAAAATAGCCAATCCAACCACCCGTAATATCGGAAATAAGATCAGAAATAAGCCAGAGACAGCACCGGGGTTGTGCAAGCGAATGACGAAAACGAAAAGTAGAATCTCCCGCTCCTCCTCATTGACACTTCCGCCTACACCATCTCAACATGGACCGATCATGAAGCCAATGGAAGGTTGAGCACAGGCAACGACGTAGGACTATCGAGTATCTAGCGCTCATTACGAAGTACCTTTGTCCGGGAGGATGACCTGCCTGTTAAATGAGAGAATGCGCATCATCTTTCTCGATGACACCAACCTCCCCCCAGCATCCGCCCATCTCTTTGGTAGATTTCCCACTCTCGGCTTCAATATTCTCCATACTTGTAATTTCCGATACAATTGTACCCGCTCAAACTATCACACGAAGAAGGCTGAGTTGCCAATCTCGCCTCTCGCTCGGCATTTGTCCGTGATGAAACCCCCTTCGAGTCCGGCCATTGAATTCTCCGAGCTCGACTTATAACCTCCAACAGCTCCCATCACGACAAATCCTACCTTCCGAAATCGCAACAAGTAGACAACATTGATGTCACAGGGGCATATTACTATGGACACAATAAGCAAATAGAGCCTGGGTCTTCGTTGCTTTCTCTCCCACCAGCTGACCACCGCCCACTTATTCGGGCGTTGCTTTGCATACAAACAAGCCGGGTCCTGTTTCGTTTCAAGTCGGAGGATATTCCCAAACTTCAATGCAGCTCTCCCCACCCCGGGAGCCTTTGGAAATCCTCTGAACGAACTAGGGGTTGAAACAGAGAACCACACTGAGTGGTACTCTCCATGTACCTATGGATAACCTCTCCTCTCGGAGGCACTCTTTTCCAAGCTACCACTCCACGTCGCAGATATAGGCATTCTAAGGCATCATGTTTTGTCTCCTCGAGTTTCGAACTTCTTTTCACCTTCCGATTCGATCTAAAGTGTAGTCCCCTCGTACGTTACATGTGTAGGCTTCTGGTACCGTACTTCCTTCATTCATGCGTGTAGTGGACATCTGGCCTGGGACTCTTCAAAGCATCATCTTCCATTGCTCGAGAGAGTATCACGACTCATTCGAGTACGTAAGGCCCTACTCATCTAAGTCTCACTCTCTTTCGCACAGTCCACGTCCTGTCATGTGCGCATTACTCAGTCCGCCAAGTACATACACGCCTTCTCCCCAAGCCACGCAATTTCTGCATGCTCCATGCAGATACCGGACGCAAGCCATTGCCGTAGACGACATCGTGTGCATCTAGACCACAAGGGAATCCTAAACCACCCACCACAAACCGTACAGCAGGTGTAGCACAAGTATGCATGTCGTCGTACTCTCGGGCATCCGAAAGAGCGCGATATTGGGCAGTAGGTTAGGCTCGGCGTGCGCTGTGCAACTTGGCAGATCTCCCAATCCCCGGCAACGAGAAAAAAAGCCAATGCAAACATGCGCGCAGATACCTGGCTTCAAGTTGCCAGATACGGACTGGAGTCATTGATTTTCTTTCCCCGGACGCGGCGGAGGGCAACCTATTTCGTAAATATGCCTTCCACTGCCGCCAGCAGGTCGATCCAATCCCAGTCCGACCGAAGAACGCGCGGAGCCCATCGTAACCCATGCCGAACGAGGTCTGCCAATTCTGTTTCCGTATACATGGATATCAAGGTGGACGCAAGCTGTAAAGCAAACAAGAAGTCGAGAGCCCTGCCGTAGGCGCATATGAACCGAGCCATCACGTCGTTCCCCCACGTCTGGGTGGTTACTCGTCCGTTATTGGCGCTAAGAAGCCTGAAAGTCCCATAAGAATCCAAATACAGATACTTTCTACCCTGAGAAGATGAGCTTCACTTCTCATCATCCGAGCTTGTCGAAAACCGGACCCGCCGGGCAGGTCGCGCAGGCACGTCATGGCCGTCGGAGTTGGAATTCGCATCAGGCACGTCGATTGGAAGCGACCGCTTCGTCCCATTAAGTGTTGAGGAAGCATTCGTCGCCGCAGCTGGGGGTCCGCCAATCATTAACCCTTCGTCGGAAGAGATGATACGCCCGAACCCTTTGCCAAACACCAACTGCGGTGACTGAAGCGGTGCCATCTGCGACGCACTGTCCGCTGTGCTATTGTCCGGCAACGGGATAATCTTCGCGTTCAATATCCAGTTGTAAATCGGACGGTCATCCAGAATGGACTTGCACTTCCGATGCTCTGCCTGAGTCATGTGTTGCCGTCTAGAAACGATGACCTCGTCGATGCTGTCGCGGAGCACCAGAGTCTCGACCGAGACGGGTTTCTGCTGGCTTATTCTCCGAGCTCGCCCGATGGCCTGCGCCTCAACCTGTGGGTTGAGTACGGGGTTCATGAAGTATATGCGGGACGCTGCCCACATATCAAGTCCGAACGCAGCCTGTGTAATGTCCATGAGAAGGACTCTATGTAAGGAATCCAGATGTTAACAAATTAGAAATTGCTAGGGTTTTACGGAAGAAAACTGGAGAGGGCTTCATACCGGAATGTGGGACTGTGGTTGAAGCTATTCACGTACTGAGCCTTCTTCTCAGTCGTCAGAGACTTGGCGTAAATAAGATATGTGATTTGAAGCTTTTCTTATTAGCACAACCGCTTACGTGTGGCTAGAACTTATGCATCAGCTCGCTGCAAATCTCTAGGCTACTACTTACCACATCGAGGAGGCTGGCGATATACCAAGCTATATTCTCATTGTCGTAAAAGACGATGATCTGCTCCTCTGCTTGGTACTTCGTGATGGCATCGATCAGATACGACAACTTAGCAGAACTCGTGGCGATGACCGTTGTTTCCGCCAAGGCGGCCGGTATGTCATGTTCATCTGCCGAGTGTGATATCTCAGCCATCTGATTCACCTCCGACTGTAGTGTTTCCAGCGACGATAACACGCGGCTCTTCTGCGGGCTTCTCGTGTCTCCAAGTTTCGCATTCCCCGCAAGGACTGTCTCCCGCGGGTTGCTTTGCCCACCGTCCGATTCATCGGACGTTAGTGCTTTCGAACGCTGCGTTAGACCTTCTTCAATCAGGCCTCCGTTCAATAATCTGTTCAATTCTGCAGGGGAGTTGATATGCTTTCGCACAATCTTCTGCAACGCTAGGAGCATCGGCGCGTCGGTCAATACGGGGTCCTCGTCTTTGTTATCTAGCGACCACGCCCCGCCGGCCGATCCGGGAAAGGCATGAACGTGAAGGGGCAACTCATGAAACTGGTTGCTCAGGGTCCTGATCTCGTTGGCCATCGCAACACGGCCAAAGGCTATGGCCTGTCTTAGCAATGCCTCGTCCTCGGCACTTATAGCGACGGCCTTCTTCTCTAAAAAGCTCTCCGCAGTCTCAACGCCCTTCTGCAAGTCCTCGACATTGAAGAACGAGCCGCCGAAAAAACTCGCTTGTCTTAAATTGTATACCAGCTGCAGGAGTGACTTTCGTTGTCGGGGGTGGAAGAAGTAGTCCTGGTCGGTCCGTTGCGACTGCACCGAGTTGAAGACTATGTACATGGAGAAGATATTGAGGGCTAGTTTATCTTGGTAAGAACCCTCTATAACAACTACTTTCTCATCGACCGGTGGAAGAAGCTTTCCAACCTCGGATACGGGGTGTCGAATGATAAGTGAGTTCAGTGTCGACCGAAGAGAGTCAGTTCGGCCACGGCTTCTCGAACTGTGGTGAGGCTGCATCACATAGACCGCCCAGTCCGCTGGGGTGTCTCCGGGCTCCATGAGCGTGTTCGCCCATGGACGAGCCTTTAGGTACAACGCGGCCATGGCGCCAATCCGTTCGAGGTCCTGCGCCTCACTTTGATTTGGCCCTGCCCTTGGAGACGGCAATGGCACGTCCCGGTCCGGTAACGTCTCGCCATCGATTCCGTAAAGACCTTTCGCAGGTGTACCGGTGACTATCCACCGTGAGGAAAATCTGAGACTCTCTATCCCGAGCAAGAGATTACTCTTTTGTCGGATCCTGGAACTTCCCAGTCTGTGACCTTCGTCAACGATGCAACGCTTGAAGTGTACCTGCGCTAATGACGATAAGGAAAGCGAGCTCTTGTTCGCGAAACCAGAGCTATGAAGTGCTTCGAATCTCGTCTGAGCGAAGAGGATGATGTCGTATTCAAGGAGTTCTTTCACATCCGGAATACCGGCTCGCTCTGGGCCTTTCGTACGGGATATCGTCAGTACCTTGAGGCCTTGGGTGTGCTTTTCAATTTCCTGTTGCCATTGGACAACCAAGTTGTTGGGGACAATAATGACGGTGGCTTTGCTGAGGTAAATGGTCGAGTACTTGGGCTCGAATTGCTTTGGGTGAGGGTCGCGATGTCTGTTGCCACGCAAGGTTACCCTACAGACGTCACTCGGAGGCTCCTCCGGACAGAGATAATGTCCTGGATGCCGCTCAATCGCCTTGATGCACCTAGAGAAATCCAAATCGTACTGGTCTTCTGCGGATTTGAGGTAGTACTGCCATGGAACGGAATTTCGAGTAATGAAGGACGCGACCATGTCCACTAACGAGCCCACCTTGGGTCTTACAGGGACCGCGCCTCGATACATATCCGGGGCTAGCGGGTAGAGATGTCTTGTTGCAAGAATGAGGCTGAGGCAGATGATCGTCTTCCCCGCTCCCATCTCCTCCGCCAGGATGCCGCCCGAAACTCCATCGTAGAAGCGGGGTTCTTTCAACACGACCCCGGCGGATTGATCAAAGTACCAAACATTGCCTTCTTGATCAAGCACACTCTCTAGTCTCGGGTCTAGTAACTTTTCCTGGTTGGACTCCTTCTCAAGCATGACGGCTGCGGAACGGCGCTGGTAGGGGTACAAGGTGGTGGTTAACCCCGGAACCTTGCTGTTCAAGAGGTTATCTGCTGCCTCGGAGATGTAGGGATCCGAGAGTTCTTCAGGCCGAGGGCTCGGCGACGGGATACTGTTAAATAGGGCCAAAAGAGACTGTTGGCCAGTTCCATCTTCATAGTTTGTTGGATTGCTCAGTCGTGGTGACTCGATGCGGTCGGCGTCCTCGACTGGCCAGGCACCCAACCAGACTTCATGGGAGAAGTTCAATCTTTCGAGGAGAAGGGACCGCGCCTTTTTGAGCCTTTTATCTTCGCGATCGACTGAGCGACGTTCAACATCATCCGGTAGAATATAGATGCGAAAAACCAACCCTTCCCTACTGGTGGAGGTACGATAGGTGAGGCGTATCCATCGCGCGAGAAGAAGGCCTTGGAATGGTTTCAACGCAGCGCATCGAACAAGACAAGCCTCGATGTCCTCGCATAAGTTATCTGGGGAGTCGCGCGTCGTAAATCCATTTGTTTGTGATCCTTTCTCGGGGCCATCGAACGAAATCCAACCATCCTGGCCATTGAGAGTGGTGAGTTGCTCCACCGAGAGACTTGTTTGGCTGGCTGGGACGCAAATGCATCCAATCGGGAGATAGCTACCCAAATCCGGAGCCTTACGGGCTTCTAAACCGGAAACAGGGCTCATGGTAAGGTATTGTGTCACACATTGCCCATTTCGCATGATGGAAGAGGTTGTTGATATCTCGGTGAAGGTTTATTCTGGGTCGTTGCCTGGCGAAGTTAACCAGGAATGCTGGTGATGCCGGCCGCTTCCAGTTGCTATCAACCGGCAACTACACCTGGCATTCCCTTCTTCATGAAGCACCCCTCTCTCTCTCCATGTGAAAGGTGTTGTTTTCACAATTATAGTTCAAAATAAGATTCTCTTCGAAATTATTTACTCTCAATCTCATACCTATTCAATAAACCAACTCTAAAGTCATTGTAGCGCCTCTGGTCCTGGGGAAACAGTTGATTGCTTGCTTCTAGGCGTCCAATGGACTGGTTCAGGGCATCATGAGGGAGACTTAGATCCTGAACATCAGATGTCACCGGTTCTATGATCTTGTCGGCCGTCTCATGGTCGATGATCCGATATAGTAGCTTGATAGCATTCTTGGCAGCACATGTCTCTTCACTCGATGTGTAGGATATATTTGGGTTTAGGATCCATACATGCAAGACCCTGTCATCTCTGGAGGGAGACTGTGTACCCTCTAATTCTGGCTTACCAGGATTCTCGCGAGAAATTGGATAAATAACTGCCTTGGAGGAGCCAGAACGTGACAACGATGCTAGCAAGGTGGCGGCAAGGCACTCCGAGGCACTTGGCGCTTTTAGTGAGGATGTAGTCTGGCAATTAACTTGCCACTTGAATAAGTTGATGGACTGTTTCTCCGAATTTAGAAGCCCAGTGTCAGAGCCGCATTCAGCGCACTTGACGCTACGAAGGCGTCGTGGGCTGTTGTCATCCTTGGTTGTGATATTCTCTGGCACATCTAGGCACTGGAAAAGAGTAAGCGCGGTCATAACTAATCAAGGCCACCAAAGACAATCGAAATCATAGGGCATGTCCCTCTCATTGATCCCAGAGCATGCAAGGCCTCAGCAATGCCTGGTGAAGGGAGAGGTTGCCATAAGCAGATCATTCGCGCTAAGGCGAGATATGGCATTGGAGTCTGCTCTTGGGGTGGTGTATCGATGACCAAGCCACTGAGGGGCAGGTGCTGCCGGCTCGGCCACCTTCTTGCACCCCGGGAGGAAGCGAATACGCGATGTCGGCCGGAGTACACGATACGAGGAGGCATAGAAATGCCGAAGGGAATAGAGAGGTCATTCCTACCTTAAGATTGGTCGCATCAGATTCGAGGATCAGAAACGACGCCAGGTCAACGAAGCCCACGGCAGCCTGGGCGGAAATGGTAGCACTGGCCCCATAGCCCCTTTTCGTGAGATGGTCGTGATCCTGGTGATTACTGTTCTCGGGATCGGGCTTGTGACAATGCCAAAACTCCATCATCTCGGCCCAATTCTCGCTCGGCAGGTCTTTCCAGACCGTGATCGTCCCGGCTGGGACAAAGATGGTGCTACACTGACGGCAGGTGATGGGGGTTCCGGGTTCAAGGTCAACGGATGTCCAGGGCGGTGTGGGATACGGGTCCTGGGCTAAGAGGCCTTGCGACGGATGGCCTGCAGCTAACGGGAATCTCCAGGATAACGTCCTAGGGCTCCTCCCGGACTTTTGAATTGGTAGGCGTCCGTGAACGGACACTCTCCCTGGGAGGAGTATATCCTTAGAACTTTGTCCATGGCGGATCCCAATGCGCGTTCCGTCCGCAAACACTTCTGCCTGCGTTGTCGTATCAGGCTCTGATGGAAGAGATGCGACAACAGAGACTTGACGGATATTCAAGAGGAGCTCAGCATAGATGGTGGGTTCCATGATGTCGGTGGCTAGGATAAACACGACGGATGTAGTCTTTTATAGTCTCGGAGTATGTCGTAGCCTAACCGGATCTATGTGGGAATGCGGGTCTTCCCATTATTGTTGGTTTTGATGGTAGAAGATTAGAGGGAAAAGCTCAAAGCAAAACAAAATGTGCAGTCAAATGTAGAGATTGAGGCGTCGACGCCCTCGCGGAAAATTTGCGGCTATTGGGGGGTGAACAACTCAAATCAGGCGAGGAATGCGTGAATGCCCTGTACTGTATTAATTGCCACTGATACTGTTGAGAACTCCGCCCACCAGTCGGCGCTGTCGTCACTGGACCAGTCAACAATGGCCAGGCCTGGCCATCCAGCCAGTTAGCCTGGGCTTGACCATATGCACTTCATTGTGGCAAGTGCTGTACTGTTAGTGGTCTACTCGCCTTAACGACCCGGCCCTGGTCCAACCAAGGCGGGACTCTTCTTCTGTACCTCCAAAATCCAGGTCGTCATCCCAAAATTGTTGAGATTAACACTCAGTGCCGAGCAACGTTCCTAGAAGACACATCCTTCAGGGTTTCACCGTTGAGAAAGGCATCTGCTTCATCTTGGGTTGTGTAAGCCGACGCGCCTAATTCCCCGCATTCTCTCGAGGTGCTTGGGCAACACAGGTGTCAGACACAAGGAGAAACTGGGGACTGACAACTTACACAATCACCTGTTCCATCTCCAGGTCAACTCATCTCACAAGACAGGCAGATCTTGAAGAGCTCATCCCTAGACCTGTCAGCGTTAAGCCCACCAGGCACCCAATCCCATATCCTCAGCTTCTCCTTCATTCTTCCTTATATCTGAGCGTCAAGAGCTGGCTCTCAGATCATGTCGTCTTTTCTTTCCTACATCCCTGTTGTGAACCGCTTCGTCGGCTCTCATGCCGCGCCGGCTGTTGTCTTCGACGTCCCACCCGGCGAAGCTCACAATATCGAAACGAACCCAGACCGCCGCGCACGATGTCTAAAGCATCTTATCAGGGCAAACCATGCCAACTACTCAATCATTTACCACAATCTCCAGTTCGATAATCACAATGCTCACGTGCTTTCCTCGGCATACCTTCTGGGGGCTAATGAGGATCAACTCCGTACCATCTATGACAAGCAAATCGCCGAGCTGGAACCTTGGACTGAGTCGCCTTGTGAGATTACAGAGGAGGACTGGGTCGATTACCTAGGTGACCGTAACTATCAGCGGGCCTTTGTCGACTACTTTGAAGATCAGCTCGTTATGCGCTTCTCCTACAACTGGAAGAAGCTCTTGGAAAACTACATGTTCCAAGACAAGAGGCCACTAGTAAGTGGGCTTTTTGGAGGCCGTAAGTATTATTATTACCATCAATTATCATACCAACAATCTTACGTATGCCTTTGCAACTGCCACTGCTAACATGATTCTAAAAAGTCGGGCATCCCTTGATCCACTTGGGTTATGCATACGAAATCAACTGCAAAGAGCTGGCAATTGAGTCTCTAGCTCTGGCTTCAGTGCAGTTCAACTATTTGCATAAGTATATCGATGATCCTAAATATACAAGACCATCGCCATTCACTTCACACTCCTTGTCGGAACTTTTGGACAAGGTTAGGGGTGATAGTCGGTTTGACAACCTATTCCCCAAGCGCCAACTCGAGAACCTCGACTTGCTTTTCGAAAAGCATGAAGACCTCTTACTCGAGTACTGGAACGCCTGGGAGATTAAAGATCCGGCGAAACAGTTTGAAGAATGCCAAGAAGCCGCCGTTTCTCTCCTTGTCGCCACAGTTGCGCCAGGAACGCACAGCTACAACTTCTTTTTGGTCCACGTCCTTACTACAAGCCATGCTATAAGAGTGTTACTGCCCCTCATCCCGGGAAAGTTCCATGAAAGTTTGGTCCGGGGTTGGGTGCTATACACTTTAGCCATCTACATTGCTCTCCTACGACCTCAAATCGACCCGGACTATATTGACCCCTCTACGTTGAAGGGCAGGCACTGGACATACGTGGAGAACAAAGCACTCACTTCTCCCTGGTCAGCAGATGCCCACTATGTCAAAGGTCAGTTTCGTCATACCCCTCGACGAGCGAATGCCCTGCCCCACATACTGACCGTCCGTAGCTATCCGCGCAATGAGAACAGCAGCACACACGTGGGGCGATGTCCATGAACGATATTTAGCTGCTGCGGTGCGGTTTGTGGATGACTTCCATGGCTGGACTTTCTAATAAACGTGTATCGGTTGATTTTAGGTTGGCAATTCATCAGGTTGTTTTAGTTGTTCCAAGGTTGGGAGTCTCAACATCATGGGCGAAAATAACACCCGGACAATATCGCAACTTGCTTGCCTTCAATCCGTTTGATCTTATCAGTTATGACGATGGGTCGGCTGGAGTCATTGTGTTTACTACCAAGATCCAGACTGTTAATACTGAATCAAGCTATATTGCTAACATCAAATTGAACGTTCTCGAAGTTCTGCTCATCCCCCAACATTGCTATTCTTGAATTTCATCATTGGTGGAGCGACTACGAAGTAGGAGAATCGATGCCCCGCTCCAGGGCGTTGGCTACGGTGCATAGGCCCCAGTCTTATACCATTTATGGGCCAATTAATGCGTAATTACGAAGGTACAGCACCCCTCTTGCCACTTCGATGCACCTGTGCTGAGTGCGACATGCCTGGCTGGCCCTATGAGCAAGGCTGAAATAGGAACTGACATCAATTGATGGACATTAATTAGTCCTGTCCTTCCCTTTCCAGCAAAGAGAATATGATGCAGGGCATATTCAGCCCTGTCAACAAACCATTGCCTGCCTAATTTTCCAACGAAACGAACGTATTTTGCTAACAATTCATTCCCGAACACGTCGCACGACGCTCCAATCTTTCCGAACCTCCCAATCTACCCGAACATTCATCATCTCATTGCTAAGGCTGCTGCTCCATGACTGCCCGCTAGCTAGGCGCCCTCCTCCCATCCGATGGCGCCTCCCGCGAAGCGTCGAAGGAAGAATGTCGTCGAGACGTCCGATGATGAACCGGATCGCCCACAAGACAACTTGCTAACCCGATTCCTTAATTCGTCGCCAAATCCCAAAGCCGCTGCTTCGGCTTCCTCGAGTCGCGCCCCAACTACTTCGCCTAGTCCGCTGAAGAGGGCAACTCGAGGAGCTTTAAGTGTAAATCTAGCCCATTTCTCCTTCACTCCGAGCGACCTGTGGACTCTTTCGGGCTAATCCGTATATTTCGTCCTTTAGAGCAAGAATGGTGCCAATTTTAGTCCATCTGCGAGCCCCGAGAAACTACGAAGCCGGCCCCAGAAGAAGGTTAAGATCGAAGAGAAGGGCAAGACAGCCGACCTCTTGACTCTCTTCTCGAAGCAGGCTCAAAGGTCCCAAGCATCGACAACGTCCTCCACCAGAGCGAAAACACCCGTCGACGAGATTACGAGCGACCCGATTTCCGACGACGATGATGTATCGTACCACAAGGCGCACGCGTCCTCCATTGTTGGAGAGAAGGCGAGAAAGCGCCTGTTCGGTGACCCACAAAAGACTTCCACTTCTTCGACGCGAAATCCGACCCAGATGTTTGTGCGACCGCCGAAACCCACCAGGCTAGGACGCGTGGACGACGATCTGCGCCCATGGTCGGAACGATTTGGCCCCATAAACCTGGACGAGCTCGCTGTGCACAAGAAGAAGGTAGCCGATGTGCGCAGGTGGATAGAGGGCGTTCTTAGCGGGCAACTACGCCAGAGAATTCTTTTACTTAAAGGTGCTGCTGGCACGGGGAAGACGACCACCGTCCATCTCTTGGCGAACGACATGGGCTGCGAGCTTTTAGAGTACAAGAGCCCGCTTGGGAGTTTTGTTCCGGGAATGCAGTCGCCTTCGGCCCAGTTCGAGGCTTTTCTTGGCCTCGGTGGAAAGTTTGGAGGCTTAGAACTGGAGTCCGGGCCGGAGAACCACCCAAATACTCCTAGTTCAACGTCGACGGATCTACAGCGGATAATACTCATCGAAGAGTTTCCCAACACTTTCACGCGCTCATCGACTGCTCTGACAAGTTTTCGAAATGCCCTCTTGGCCTATCTTAATGAGAACACGCCGTCTGCGGCCGACTTTACTCGGAGACCTAAGAAACCAGTCACCCCCATCATACTGGTCGTTTCAGAGACCTTGCTCACAACGACCTCCGCTTCCGCAGATAGTTTCACTGCCCATCGCTTACTAGGTCCGGAAATCATGAGACATCCCGGTACAGGGCTTATCGAGTTCAACGCCATTGCACCATCGCTCCTCACAAAAGCTCTAGAGTTAGTGGTTATGAAAGAGGCAAGGAAGTCTGGGCGGCGGCGAACACCTGGGCCCCAAGTGCTGAAACGCCTCGGGGAAATTGGTGACATACGGAGCGCTGTTTCTTCTCTCGAGTTCCTATGCCTCAAGGGAGACCAGGATGCCGATTGGGGCGCAAAGATTTCGTTTACGAAGTCGAAGAGGGGTGCCAAGGATGGCATAGCCTTGACCCGCGATGAGATGGAGAGTCTAGAACAGATCACCCAGAGGGAGGCCAGCCTTGGCATATTTCACGCCGTCGGGAAGGTCGTTTACAATAAGAGGGACGAAGCTCCGGTGGCTGGAGATCCCGTCGAGACGTTACCAGCTTATCTTCAGCACTGCGCACGGCCAAAGCGGTCCCAAGTCTCCGTGGATACGTTGATTGATGAGATCGGAGCCGATACCGGCACGTTCATCTCTGCCTTGCACGAGAATTACGCTTTATCCTGCGAGTCTTCCTGCCCGGACGACGCCAATGACCCCATCGATTACATCAACGGCTGCATTGACGCTTTATCGGATAGCGACCTGCTCTGTCCATCCTGGGATTCGTTCTTTGGCGGAAGAGGCGCGTCCGGCGCGTATTTCGGCCGAGACACAGGTAGCCACATTGTCCGGCAGGACGAGATGGCCTTCCAAGTGGCCGTTCGCGGCATGTTATTCGCGCTCCCTCACCCCGTGAAGCGGATAGCATCCGGGCCGGGCAAGAGCTCGGACACGTTCAAGATGTTCTACCCCACGAGTCTCAAACTTTGGCGTTCGAAGGAAGAGATGGAAAGTCTAGTCGACGTGTGGTCTACGAAGCTGCTCAACGGCGAGGACTGCCACGCCCACAATAACCGGTCCATAACGGAGGGTGCTAGCCTCTTCCTTCGCGCCTCTTCCTCTCGGAACCATCACCAGTCCCCCACCAAATCCAACAACACGGCAGCCCAGGCCAATCCCAAGCCAGAAGACGGCGGCACGGCGCCACTCCTCTCCCTCGGCAGCGCAGCCCGCCGCGAGCTCGTGCTCGAAAGGCTCCCCTACATGGCTCTCATCGGCCGCGCACGCAAGAAAACCCCGCTGCAGAACTCGACCCTCCGACAGCGCGAAATTGAAAAGGTCGTGTCCTTCCGCGGCATCGGCGTGGGGCCTGACGACGAGGCCGAGGCTGACGATGCCGACGAATGCGCCGTTGCTGGGGAGGCGTGGGCTACGGACCGGCCTACGGAGGAGGCTTCGCCTAAGAAGAAGGGATCCGCGGGGATCAGGGTTAGGGGTGGCGGAGCGGCGGCGGGACTTTCTGCTTCCGTGGCTGGGTTACAGGTTCAGAAGCTGGTGTTGAGTGATGATGATATTGAGTCGGACTAAAACGTTCCGAAATGCAAGGTTGTAACAATGGGGTGAGGGAGGCGATACAGGTTTGATTTTTTTTCCCTTCTTCTTTTGTTTCTTTCTATTCCCGGCTCGGGAGCATGGGACACAAGTCGTCCGTAAACTGCCTGTATATATACCCATCTATCCTGCAAGGGCTGAAATCAAGGAGTACATGGTGTCTGGGAGATTATCAAACGACTCGGAGGGTATATATATGGAATAATCATCAGAAAAAAAAGTCTCGAGAGAAATACACTTAAAATCGGAATTAAGAAACGCCCACTCTCATCCAAGCAATAGATAATCGACAGTCATATATCATGAATAAACACCAAAGATTTCATTGAATCCAAATTCTTAGTACCCATCGCCCAAGGAGCAAAATACGAAGTTGTTCGCTCGCAGACAATTCTATAGACACGCCCAAAGAAAGAAAATCCCAAAATGCGAACACGTATGCCAAACTATGCCTAGAAAGAAAACGAACCCATGCTGTCTGGATATATTTTTATGCTTTTATGCCGTATTTACTCCCAAAACCAAGACGAAAAGACCAAACGGAAAACTAGGATATCCTCCTCTTAGACAGATGCACGTGTAGTTCGTGGGCCAATATTAAATGCATCGGAAGAGGATCTTTCAAGACAATAGAAAAGTAAACAAAGAACAAAAACCACTCGCAACGTATAATATGGGGCATCCCAGGCGGCGATCCGACTAGAGGGCTTTTAGGGCCGTCGAAAGTACTCAAGGCTTCTCGCCCTAGGAGAAGAAGAAAGTCTTCCGCTTCTTTTTCTTGTTATCTGACTTCCCGAGAATATCGTCAAACGTGGCTCCCTGGTTCGAAGGCGACTCGGGGCTCGTCACAGGTTGAACGCTAGAGAGGGCCGACAGGTTGCCCACAGACACGCTGCGGTGACTGTACAGGTTACCAGCTGGTGCAAGATTCACGGAGCTGCCTCGATCATGACTGACGACCCGGGAGCCACGATCAGGGGGAAGCATGAGCCCCTCTGGGAGATCGAACACTGGTTCGATGCCAAACGCAATGCTAGAGCGGTGACTGTGGTTGACAGCTCGGATCGGAAGCTGACGTGGGCCGGGTGATTGGTTTCGAGGGCGGATGACAGGGGACGCGGAGATGGAAGGCGTAGTATCGAGACTAAGCGTCGATGGCGTTCCTGCCCTTGAGTCCATGGCCGCTACTGCCGCCGCTGTTGCCGGAGGCACGCCCGAAGCTTCTTCTATTGCAGCATCGAGGGGGGGCTGGATTTGAAGCGGTTGCTGGCCCTCCTGGAGGGCGGCCTCCCACAGTTTGGCAGACAGCCAACAGTGGCTCCTGTGATAGATGGCCTCCACGCTGAATAGGACAGCATCCGCCGATAGTTCGACGTATCCGGCGCCACCCGACACTTCGTACCACAGCTTGCGAACCTGGCTGCCGTCTTCCGCCCAAGGAGGATTGCCCATAGGTGGTTCACACAAGAAGTACTCTACCCCCTCCGAGAACATCAGGCCAGGAGCATCCATGACTAGGATGGGCAATGACTGAATCACGACATACAAGAACAGCCAGTATCCGATCCTTTGGTCCGCCAAATCAGCCGCAGTCTTGCCTTTAGCCTCCTTCCCCTCAAACTCCTTAAATTCGACGAGAAATGGGTTGTGCCGGTTCGCGGTGTTAGTTTGGTAGTCGTAAGACTTCTCAAGGACTAGCCTAAGCTCATTGCCTTTGATTCTCCTGTCGAACTTTGCCTGCTCCTTTGCCGGCATCTTGTCGTACGTCTCCAGAATAGACGTCATTGTGGGGAGCATAGGGATGTCGAAAGGAATGGGTGGCAGCACAGGAGGAGACGAGTTATCGAACTCGGAAAGCATTCGCCTCAGTGCAGTTATCACAGGGTCGTCGCCTTCCTTCATCTCATGGAGCCCTTGGTCGATAACTCGGGGCGTCAGAGACTGTCGGTCGGCCAGCAGGTCGTAGAGTGCGCACATATCCGAATAAAGTGCTTTCAACACAAGCCTGTTCAGACCACTTTCTGAGAACGGGTTCTTCCGGCTGCTCGCCTTGGGTGGCCAGCTTCCAAAGACGGTTTTGTAGTAACCCAGGGTGAAGTTTCTCATTCGCGTGAACGCATTTCTCCAGTGCTTGAACCGGACATTGCGGAACTCCGTCAGGGATGTAGAATTGGCAACACCAGTGAACAACGAAGGGAAATCAAATTGCTCCAGCCGCACATTGACGTTATGCTGCCTATTGAGTAGGCCCAAATGAGCCCGGTCCAGACGTTGGCGGGTCTGGTTGGAAACCTGCTCGAATAACTGGGATTTGAGGTCAACAATAGCCGAATACTTGCCGACGGCATGGGTGAAGGCCTCATTGTAAAGTTCCGCGGAGCGCATCCTTTCACCAAGAACAAGGGCTTCAATCGTCTTCTCGCGGCTGTTCCGAACATCACCCAAGCCGATCTGGCGGATGTAGAAACCGAACGACAGGTCAACCTCCTGGCCGAAAGACAGGCCGTCGAAACTGGTGAAGGCGAACTCCTCCAAAAGCCTAGAGATCTGCATGAAGATCGCGAAAGGTGTAGGGTGAGCTTTCGTCCCAACCAGTGGCTGTCCTGTGAGGAACGCAAAAAGGTTGCGTATCGAGATTAGCCGGTCCAATGGAACCATGAGCCCTTGTGGATCTGGATTTGCAGGTTCTGGAGACGGAATATATAGGTTGTAATACGGTCCGTACTCGAACTCAGAAGTTGGGGATATCGGCGGACTAGCAGACCGAGGCCGTGTTGCATCTTCAACAGAGAGTCTGTCTCGACTACCGAATCCTCTCGTTTGGTAAAGCGTATTTTGGATGAGTTCGGTAAAGATGAGGGACGAGGCTATGGCGGAGCTTGGTATTTTAAAGGATGGACCAAAACCCGAGTCCGGCGGGTACAGGAATACGCAGACATTCGCTGCATCATTCCAAAGCTCAGGGACCTAAATATATCGATGTTAGCCGGGATATGAGATACCAGAGAGATGAAACAAGCAAATCTCACCTTTTCTGCCTTGACGAGCAAGGACGCGTTGTACTCAACACCCGAGTTCTCCGTGCTCATGGGACTAATTACCCAAGCCTCGAGTTGGTGGCCACCAGGGTCGTGCGAGTTCGAACGTGATCTTCCACCTGGCAACAAGCTTCGGCGCAATTTCTCCGCCTTCCTAGGTGGGCTTTGTTGGCCAGGCGGCGGCGAGTTCGTATCTCCATCGAAGGGTTTCGTGAGAACTCGGGCAGCAAACCCGCCATCCCTACTGGTGGGTGGTTGCGCCGACACACTCCTACCGCGAGGCTGATGATCAACAGCATCGAGGCGTCCGGTTCGCCCATGAATCCTGTCATCCATCACAGGAATAGGCATTCGGCCTTGCAAGGATGTACCACGACGTCTTTCTGGCAGCTGATCGACTGCCTTGTGCAGTTTTCCATCAGCTCCAGTGTCAACATGTTGTGGTGGTGGATATGGCTGCTCTCTCATGGCCTCAGCAGGGTTCGACAAGAAAGGTGCGGCTGGGCTCGGGAGTCTCAGCACGCCCTCGCTTTCGGGGACAAATAAAGAGGGCATTGTTGGTCGGCCTGGGTCAGCAGCATCTGGGAATGGGATAGGTGATTCTGCTGGCTCCTCTTTGGGCGGCGGCGGCGGCGGCGGGGATGGAGGAGCAGGTGGAGTGGTAAGCTCAGGCACAGGGATGAGGAGAGGTTCTTCGGCCACAGGCGCTTGGGAATTCCCGGGAGATTCGATCGGGAACAGTTCGGCAGGCACAACGCTGTTTCTTCGTGAAGTAATCGAGGTTGTTGTCGAGGAAGAGTCCCTACGAGGTATCGGTTTGCGCTTGATAGAGTGCGTCTGCGACGGTTCTAGGTGAAAGTGGAGTGTAAGTAAGCAATGCGCAGGGCGAGGGCTGCGGGGCTTTATGTATGAGGATTTTCGTTTCTTGGAATGGCGGTAGAGTCGGAATGGCTTTCAGCTTTATTCATGGAATGGGGGAGCCAGTTTCCCTCCACCCTTTCAGCTTGTGCAACAAGCTATCGAGGAGGTGGTGTTAAGGTTCCACCGGAGATGGAGAGGGCCGTCCGTCCTTTATTCGAATCACTCGCGGTCCTTGTTTCCTTGGACTGGGGCAATACACAAAAAGATACTCCAAATATAAATTTTTTGCCATGTCAAAGAGAACAATTGAAAGGGGATAATGGGTGTAGTAATAATTTTTTTATTTTGGGAGTAGAGGGGAATGTTCTCACAGGTCGAGAAAGGGAAGGTACGAAGGGAGGACATGAAGGGAGGTCACTTACCCGACGTCATACTCGCCATGGTCGATGAAAGCGCTGCCAGAGTGTAGTACTTAGTACTTTGAAGTGCGACTTGCCTGGGTGTGCCCAATCAACAAAGGGAGAACAACAGGAACAAACGCACTAGATGCCTGATGAAGCGACTCGATGTACTTCGTAGTGTAGACGGAAATAGGGTCAGGACCGTATGTTCCTTGTCCGCTTCAGCATCCGGTGTACGAAGGCTTGGGTGGCTGAGCCAAGGCTTGGTGGTGGATACAAGCGCGCGATGGCTGTTTCTGCTCGACTCTAGTTGAGGATGGCTTCGGCCGGTTCCTTCTGCCTCGTGTTCACCTCGCGTCGCCGCGTTTGAAGTATTACGAAGTCCTGGAAAATAAGGAAGATCGGCCGAGTTGGGATTTAAACCGGTTCAGACGGGGATCGACAACGAGCATCCACTCGCTTTCGCTGGGTTGGAGGAAGAAAAAAAGTTTCGACTGCCCCTCCTCATTCGTCTCTGCGCCCAATCCTAGCTTTGGTGGCTGCTGTCAAATTGGACCAAAACTTGAAAGAGAGCAACCACCATCTGTTGTAAATCCAAATCCTTGTTCGTCGCCGTCGTGGTGGCCAGTTCTCTGGGCTTTGCAGTGCTTTGCAGTACTTCCTTCGTACGTACGCGCTCTCTCGGCTTTCAGGAATATCCACTATGGATGCATCACGAAACCGGGCGTTAGCTCTAATGACGCAACCCGCCGCGTCGTCGGCTGAGCAGAGCTGACGGCTCCGTGGTGTGCTGCAAGTACCCCTGAAGGTGAAGATTTGTTGAGTCTGCGCTTGCCGGACACCAAATCCGCACGAGCAGTGAAGATCGGATTTTGGAAATGGGGGGAGAAGAATCGAGATTTGGAGGGAGAGAATTATTCAAAAGGAAGCAGAGACATCTTGGGATTCCAAAGGTCCGAAGGGACCGAGACAAGCAAGGGGTCCAGTTTAATGTCTGTCCTCTTTTCCCGTCACTTCTTCTCCCTTAACTGGCCAGGCCATCTCCAACGAATTTCGGGACCCGACCGACCTCCTTAAAAGAGCAGGATCTACCTTTGTACGAAGGACGCTACAATCCTTCGCCTGAGGATCTAGTCCAAGCCCCTGCAATTGGAACCTGTTGGCAAGGGATTTCTATTTCGAGATGGGCCTGGCCCAGCTACCCACTGCCAACGGGAACCTGAAGCAAATCCACCAGACCGTGCCATGTGGAACATAGGCTCCTCCTTCTAATATACTAATTATCCTTCTAATATCCCATCGCCACTAGGGCGCCGCGTTCTCCTATTACTGATTCTTGGCCGGCTAAATAGTGATGCTCATCCTCGTGTACCAGCCTGGTTACTTTTTAGATGTCAAGAAATAAGAGCGAGTCCCGCGGAGTCGGGTCCTGTCGTCATCACGGACATCATCACAAGGCTCTGTCACCATGCATAAACCGACATGCACAGCGATCGAGACTGCAGCTTCAACGTGCACCAACTCGTAGTTGCGCCAGTTGTTCTCGAGATATTATTAGCCTAAAGGTGGTCAGCTGAAGCAATATTGATGCAGACCTTGGTTGCCCACCCAGCCTTGCCAGCTTGGCCCAATTCCTTCAAAAAGGATCAAGGTCACCATCCTCGAGACCTCCATGACACGCTCGCTTCTTCGCCAACAAGCACAAAGGTATCGATCGAATTAATTGCCATGATAGCCGCAGAGTCGGGGCTGCCTTATTCTCCCGACATGTTCAGCGCGGGATTCGCCGAGCATAGCCATTTCCTATTAATGGACGGGGCCTCCCTCGTACGAAGAACGTGAGCGTCCTTGGAGTACCGATTTGTGCAGCACCTCTGGCTGAGGGTGAGATGATGACATCAGGATGTACCGAGGCGTGTCTGAGACTCTGAGGCACAGGGCTGAAGCGCACGCCATGATCGCGTCGCAGTTTCCGAAGCGCCTCCAAACGGCTCTTGGAGGAATACAAGTTTGGCGCATCTGTCTTATACTACCTGTGTAAAAGTACACTCATTCGCACGTACGAAGTAGCACTTCATCCCATCCCCCTCGCAGGTCTTTTCATTAATGTTGGGGTGAAGACTTCTATTTGGCTCATCTCCCAAAGACGCAAGGGTCAATGTAGAACATGATCGTTGGTTTGCCCAATTGAATCTTCCCGGTCTGAACACAATGACAGGGATTGCGGTACCCTCGGCTTGCCTGCCAGCTCCGATTACCAAAGAGGAATGACTTGGTAGAGGGAAATAATGTTATCGGGGTACTGAAAGGAAAGACGAAGAAAAAAGAAAATCTACTTCGAAGGATGACAAGAGAGGGAAACGAAGATATAGCTGCCTTCCAACAAGAGTATATGAAGTCAGACGGTGGTGAGGTTGTGAGAGCGGATTTGACTGTAAACGGCCATTGAATAAAATTTGTTTGGGAAGGGGGGAGGGCCTGAAACCGAATTGGGGAAAATACCTCAGTCGTGTTACCTTTGTATAATCAAGCAAGAGGCCACCTGAGCACACCCTATGCCAGGTGTCCAACTTTTGGCAAACTGACAGAGGGGGTCAGGTGAATTTACACGTGTGTGTCAGTTGCCAACAGCCGATCTTTGCGGGTTCCAAGTTCACGTCTTCAAATGTGAAAGCGAATCAACCTTGATCCATCACCATCAAGAGACACAAATGAGGCAAGGCAGCCAAAGCCACCGAATCAGGTCGCTAACCGACTTTGGCGACCCAATGGATTGGGCGATAGCATATCCAGCGCCCGCTTAGCTGAAGGCCGTCCCTGTTCCTCGATCCACGGCCCTCCACCCTCATCACAAGCCACGATCTTCCCCAGCACGAGACCGCATGAGTTTGGCGCCGGACGAACCACACAGGATCCCGATAACCTGGGAAACTCCCTCCGAGTCAATCCGAATCCGTAGGCCCTTCTTTTCTATCTATTCTACGACCGTGTTTAGAGCCAACAACCTCGGTTCCCAATCGTTTTCACGAGGAGGGGGAACAGAGCGGCTGTGGGAACTCTCAAGCCCAGATATGCACACTCCACGTCTTCCACGATAGTATACCAGTACATGTACTCTTCGGCTACGGGTTCGTAAGAGATGGCTCGGAAAGGGGCAACTCATAGTCCCGTCTATTGGAAAGGATCATCACCTACTTGTGCTACGCATGCACTGTCCCTTTGCGTGTGCCACACACAGCCAGATCCTGCTTGATAGGGCCTCATTGAAGCCAGCGGTCGATTGCGAAACGCCTCAAAACCACGCCTTCAAACCCGGTTGGGAAATAGACCATCAGGCCGCACTCCCAGGTTGTCACTAGGACTTCTCATTGACAGAATGCGATGCACGTTTCTGCCATGCGACCACCCTGTGGTCTGCCAGTAACACTCGAGGACGTGAAGGTTGGGTTTCACCGAGCTCCTAACCCCACGCCATAGGCCTATAAACGTGCTGCCTGGCTTGATTACGAGATTCATTCAGGATATTCGTACCGCATCAGGCGAACTGAGTTGGGAGTGGCAACAAGTAGAGCCTGGTGTCCCCGTTAACGGAATATCCTGAACCGGTGCCTATGCTTACCTCCGTTAGCTAGAGACGCGTAAATATCAAAGACTTTGGCTAGCCGTCGGCCTGCAACCGCCGAATAACAAGAGTTGTGTGTGTGTGCGTGCGTGCGTGCGTGCGTGCGTGCGTGCGTGTGTGTGTGTGTGTGTGTGTCGGTGGCTCCGTCTCCTAGGACGTCGCCATTTGAGACATTCGATGTCCTGATAGTGGCGCCAACTCGTATAATGTAGAGGCATATGTCGCAGATGTTGAGAGGAGACGTCTAGTTGTCCCCAAAACTGTTCACGCCAGCACCAGTTTGCAGGTGCCACAAAGGTTATTGTTGACGTCTCGCGTGAGTTGACAATGGAAAATGGAAAGCAATTTACAACCTCGTCTCCGTAATGGCCTCGGTCATATATGCAAAGAATCGGCCGCCGTGTATATACTGCATGGCGGCGCGGGGGGGGGGGTTGTCGATCCTAGGTGGTTTCTTTAACCACGTTGCAGAATCCACGCATTGCGGCAATTTGCATTCGAGCCAATTTAGGGCGAGAACACTGTATGAGAGTGTGCGGGACGTATTTGTATGCATACTTATCTGGCTGGGACGATTCCCAACTGCCTTGGCGATTGAAATTCGGTGTAAGTTCGCGCTCTTGATGCTTCGCCCACCTGCACCAGACCACTGTGGGGGTCGAAAAGTGCGAAGCAATTTGATACTTCAAGTTTATACTTACACCCCTCCATTATTTCTGACCCACCAAAATGCCACATTCCAGTCGAGTGTAGTAGTACCAGACTTAGTCTAACGCAATGATAAATATTATTCTAAACCAGATCTGTCACGTCGCGTTGTGGTACGGTACAGTACGACGATCCGCACTACCCCGGGCGCCTTTCAAGGGTAAGCAGGAACCCACGCGGAACAGGGCACAAGGGATTTCCGACTGGCTATGACAAGCGCCTAGGGCAAACAATGAAAAACTAAGGACAAGGCTTGCTAGTTAGAGACCTCTTCCTATAGGCGGGTGGGATTCGGGATGTTGCAGGTGAAGTCGGGCAGCAAAGGCTTCCTAAGGTATCTCGACAACATTGGTCCATCGATCAGACGGATACGATTTACAGGGTCGGCAAAGTAACCTAGAATCTGCAAGGAATCTGCGGAGCTGCGGGAGGGGCCGCTTCCCCGATTCGACTAATTTTTGTAGCTTTGTAGTGCCTGTTATGATGAGGTGTTGCGAGAACCTCCCTCACTATCGTGTTCCAGCCTTCCCCCGGCCGGTGCTCCGTCGCACGCCGAAAATCCGCGACCAAGGAGGGATGAAGTCCCCAGAGAAAGTCACATGACCGGTCACGGGCCATGACCATCGAGAACCCATGGCGACCCATGGCGATGGTTCAATTTTCGGTGGAATGCGGGCCTGTCATTGGTCCCATTTATCTGGGTCGACAGGGGCATTGGCCAATAAGATGTCCGGATCTCACCGAATCTGGGTCCGGGGGACGAGAGCAGAGTTGGAGAAGCAGGGAAAGAGGCCCCAAGTTAGATAGAGAAGATAATCTTTTGCACAAGAGACAAATCTCTACTGTCTTGATCTCACGAGGATTGCAATTGAGACTTTTGAAAGAACTTGAGTTCGTCTGAAGGAGCCATCTGACCAAGACCCGCACAACGGATCCCAGATTCAGGCTTACACGCACACCCCCCCCTTGACGGCCACCGAGATTGGCACCAGTGACTTACACGGCTAACAGCAGCGAGCTGCCATATTGGACACCAGCCCACACCTCCCAGCCATGGCTTCACCCCTACCCATGGGACATGGCTTTGTCTCGCATATCCCATCCCCTGCGGGTGATATCGAATATGAAAAGTACTTTGACTTCGCGGCGTGGGAGCGGGACCAGGGTAACGGGGTGACTCGATCATCCGAGGGCTCTTCTAGCTATACCCCGGCCCTGACAACCGATTCTATGATGACACCCCCCTCTGAGCACTCTGACGGCTTCCTGGACGCTTATTACAACAGCGGGCTCTTAAACAGCCTCCCCGACGTCCGGCAATACGATGACGACTGGACCTATCCTCATCAAGACCCCAGTCAAGACGCTTTCCCTCATGAATTTTCTTCCCTCATGCTAAACTCAAGCTCCTCCGCCTCTTCTTCTTCGCCCTCTTCCTCATCATCTTCATCCTACTCTTCCTCCCCTCCTCGCTACTCCTCCTCGTCGCCTCCGTCGTCCGCCGCCTCCCCGCCATCCTACCCGCCTTCGCCACCCGCTCACAGGTCCTCGTCGCCAAAGCAGCACAGCCGCAAGTCCTCATCTTCGTCTTCCAGCAAATCTAGCAGCAGCAAGAGCAGCAAAAAGAGGCATCTTCAGCATCCCGAGCAGACGGCTGAGGTCAGGGAGAATGGAGCGTGTATAAAATGCCGGATTCGACGAGTTCGTGTAAGCGCATACCCCTGCTCGATTTGCACAATCCCAAAAAATGCAATTTCCCAAAGTCCTCCTTTTTATGTTTCAATACAAAAAATTTCC
>Ga0164243_10003910_pt1 | contig 23590 bp, 15 predicted proteins | sample OricompcompostOP_FD_108781 | JGI IMG/M metagenome (GOLD analysis project Ga0164243, IMG submission 108781) | Organic Plus compost microbial communities from Emeryville, California, USA - Original compost - Organic plus compost (OP) | ecosystem: Engineered > Solid waste > Mixed feedstock >...
CCGGCTCGATCCGTCCGAGACGCCCGCGGTGCGGGCCTGGCTGCTCGCGCGTCGGCCCGACCGCGACGCCGAACGCCGCGCCCTGCGCGACCTGCTCGACGCCGACCCGGGCAACGCCCCGGCCCTCAACCGGCTCGCCGCGCTGGAGGCCGACGCCGGCCGCCGCGGCGAGGCCGAGGCGCTCCACCGCAAGAAGGCCGAAATCGACCGCGCCAAAGACCGCGTTCGGAAGCTCTTGCTTTCCGAGCCCGATCTCATCCCCTTTGCCGACGAACTCGCCCGGCTGACGGGCTCGCTAGGCCGGGGGTTCGAGGCGCGGGCCTGGCGCCAGTTGGCCTCGTCGTCGGCCCCGAAATCCGCGCCCCCGCCCCCCCTCGACGGCGTCCTCAAGCCCCGGGTTTCCGGGGACTCGCTCGCCTCCCGCCTCGCCGCGTCGGGGCTGGCCCCCGCGTCGGGCGTGTCGTCCCGCCCCGAGCCGGTCGACCCGGGCGCCGTTCCCCGGTTCACCGACGACGCCGAGACCGCCGGCCTCTCGTTCGTCTTCGAGAACGGCCAGACGCCGCTTCACCAACTCCCGGAGACGATGTCGGGGGGCGTCGGCGTGCTCGACTACGACGGCGACGGCTGGCTCGACGTTTACGCCGTTCAGGGCGGTCCCATCGACCCCGATTCGGCCTCGGGGGACGCCGCGGGCGGCGACCGGCTGTTCCGTAACAACCGGGACGGCACCTTCCGCGACGTGACCGGGGCGTCAAAAATCGCCTCGTTCCCGCGCGGCTACGGGTTGGGGGTCGCCGTGGGCGACTACGACGGCGACGGCCGCCCCGACCTCTTCGTGACCCGGCTCCGGTCGTACGCGCTGTACCGCAACCAGGGGGACGGCACCTTCCGCGACGTGACCGAAGCGTCCGGCCTGGCCGGCCCGCGCGATAACCCGACCTCGGCCGCCTTCGCCGACCTCGACGGCGACGGCGACCTCGACCTCTACGTCTGCCACTACATGAAGTGGGACCCGGCCGACCCTCGGCTCTGCAAGAACGACGAGGGGGGGTACTTTTACTGCGACCCGAGTAAGGTCGACCCGGCCCCCGACCACGTCTTCCGCAACGACGGCGGTCGGTTTGTTGACGTAACAGGGCCGGCCGGCTTTACCGACCCCGACGGCCGCGGCCTGGGGGTCGTCGCCGCCGATTTCGACGGCGACGGCCGGGTCGACCTGTATGTCGCCAACGACGGCACGGCGAACTACCTGTTCCGCAACCTCGGCGGGTTTCGGTTCGAGGAGGTCGGCCTCGTGGCCGGGGTGGCCGCGGGCCCGGAAGGCGGCTACCAGGCGAGCATGGGGATCGCCTGCGGCGACTACGACGGCGACGGCCGCCCCGATCTGGTCGTTACCAACTTCTACGGCGAGTCGTCGACCCTTTACCGCAACCTCGGGGGCGGACTCTTCCGCGACCAGACCGCCGCCTCGGGGCTCGGCACCGCCACCCGCTACCTGCTCGGGTTCGGTACGTCGTTCGCGGACGTCGACGCCGACGGCCGCCTCGACCTGTTGACCGTCAACGGGCACGTCAACGACAACCGGCCGTACTACCCGTATGCCATGCCTTCGCAGCTCTTATTGGGTCGGCCGGGGGGGCGGCTGGTCGACGTTTCGGAACGCGCCGGCGACGTCTGGCGCGTCCCGCGGGTGGGCCGCGGCTTGGCCGTCGCCGACGTCGACAACGACGGGCGGCTCGACGCCCTGGTCCTGGCCCAGAACGAGCCGCTGGCCTATCTGCACAACCGCGGCCCGTCGGTCGGCGACCCGGGCCGGTTCGTGACGTTCCGCCTGGAGGGGGGCGCGTCGAACCGCGACGGGGTCGGCGCCGTCGTCGAAGTGACGGCCGCGGGCCGGCGCTTGGTCGCGCCGCGGTTCGGCGGGGGGAGCTATCAGTCGGCCGGCGACCCCCGCCTCCATTTCGGACTGGGGGCCGCCACGGTCGCCGACTCGGTCGAAGTCCGCTGGCCTTCGGGCCGTATCGACCGCTTCTCCCGCCTCCCCGCGGGGACCGGCTACCTCCTCCGCGAAGGGGCCCCGGCCCCCGCGCCGCTGGACGGGTTCGCCCGCCCTTGAACGTGCGTCGGTTCACCATTTCTTGCGAGCAAGGATGCGACCGTGTTGCCATAACGTGTTTTCCCGTCGGGACATCCCTTCCGCGATCGGTTCCACACGTGCTAGGATCGATCGCACATTTCGGTCGACCGGACCGGGCGGTTCATGTTCAAGGACGCCTCGGGGTTTTTCGCCGTGATGAGGTCAACGGTTAAGGGGGCGCGGTCGCCGCGCCGCGTGCGCGCTTGGCGTTGGGCCGTCGCGGGCGTCGTCGCCCTGGCGTCGGCGGCGGGGCTCGGCCGTTGGGCGTACGTCCGTTTCGCCGAGCGTACGGCGGAAGCGGCGGTCGCCGTTGCGTATCGTGAGGGGCGTGCCGAGGCGGCCCGGGAGGCGCTCGGCCGTTGGCTGAAACGCTCCCCGAACTCGGCCGCCCCCTATCTTTGGAAGGTCCGGTTCGCGCTGGCCGGGCGTCGGCTCGACGAGGCCGAGGACGCGATGCGGCGTGCCGAGGCGCTCGGCGCCCCTCGGCTCGAAATCGTCCGGCTCAACGCGGTCGCCGGCGCCTTCACGGGGCGGTTTACCGAGTCCGAGCCGATCCTCCGGCAGGCGTTCAACGAGAACGCGGGGGCCGACCCGCTGGTCGACGAGGCGCTCGCCCGGGTCTACCTGGAGACTTACGACTTCCACCGCGCCGGCATCGCCTTGAAGCGCTGGATGGACGCGGCGCCGCACGACCCCAAGCCCTACCTCTGGCGGGCCGAGATCGACACCCGGACCAGCGACACCGGCGCCGCGCTGGCCGACTACCGCGAGGCCCTGAAACGCGACCCGCGGTCGGCCCGTGCCCGGTTCGGCCTGGCCGAGGGCTTGCGCCAGGGCCACTTCAACGCCGAAGCGGCGGAGGCGTACGCCGCCTACCTCGAACTCCGGCCCGACGACCCCGCCGCCCACCTCGGGGCCGGGCGCAACGCCGCCGAGCTGGGTAACGCGGAAGACGCGCTCAGGCACCTCGAACGGGCGTCGGAACTGGCCCCGAACGACGCCGAAGTCCACAGGGTGCTGGCCGACCTGTTGACCCGGCGGAACGACTTCAAGGCCGCGCTCGCCCACCTCGACCGGGCCGTCGCGCTCGACCCCTACGACCTCGAAGCCCGGCACAGCCGGGGCCTCGTCCTCACCCGGCTCGGCCGGCTCGACGAGGCGAAGGCCGACCAGGCCCGGGCCACCAAGCTCCGCGCCGAGATGGGGGACCTGCTCTCGGCGCAGACCAAGCTCGTCCGCTCGCCCCACGACTGCTCCGCCAAGCTCCGGATCATGCGCTGGATGTTCAACCACGGTAAGACGGACGAGGGGGTTCGCTGGGCCGAGACGATCCTCCGCGAGCAGCCGAACCAGTCCGACGCCTGCCGCTCCCTGGCCGAACACTACGCCCGCACCGGCCAGACGGGCCGGGCCAACTTCTACCGCGCCCTGGCCGGGCCGGAACCCGCGGCGCCCGGTCAAAAGACGCGGAAACCGTGAGCCGGGCTTTGCCCCTCCACTGGTCCGCCCCCGCCACACGCGCCCGCGTCGGCTTTCTCGCCCCTCTCGTCAAAGCCGACTCCCCGCGAGTCGGATAGGCCGCGCGACGCGCCCAGCCCGCCCGAGCCGTTCGACGCGTTTTGCCCGGACTGTTGGCGTCCCTGTTGGCAATCCGTGCAAAACCGTTTTGAAAGAACGGCGTCATTTTGAACGGGGACGCGGTCCCGTCCACAGCCGTGTCGGCCGGTTTCGGGGCGGAAAAGGGCCCGAATTTCGCGGAGTTCTCGCGGGATTTCGTTGCAACAGTGCCGGCCCGCCTGCGCCCGACGTCCCGGCGGTACGCGGGTTGCAGTCGGCTCTGGCGGCATCTCACCCACCTCCCAACATTTCAAAGAACGAGGAGTGGACCATGAGTGCGAAAAAACGGCGCAAAATCCAGGGAATCCGTCGGGAGTTCCGCCGGCCGCGCGGTTGGACGCGCTGGTTCCGAGACGGGCTGCTCGAATCGGGACCGATGGGCGGGGTGCGGTTGCGCACCACACTCTGGGGTTCGCCCTGGACATAGACCCGCCGACGTTCTCCCGCGCGTGGCCTTATGACGCACCTTTCGCGCAGGCCGAACGCGGCCGATCGCCGGACACCGACCCCGGTCCCGCCGCCCGAACCGCGGCGAGGCCGGGGTCGCGGTTTTTTACGCCGGGCCGGCCGTGGCGCCCGTCAATTCGCGACCCAGGAGAGGGCCAGGTCCAGGCTGCCGCCCGCCACCCCTACGGTCGTCGCGTGGCGGGCGTGGTCGTCGGGCCGGTGGCGGGCGATGAAGTCGGGGAGCGCCCGCAGGCAGCCCTCCATCAACTCCAACTCCCAGGCCAGGGGCGGGCGCATGCTCATGCCCCGCTCCTTGCGGAAGATCGACGGGAAGGCGTCCGGCCCGGCGACCTCGAAGTCGTACTGCTCGATGGCGTCGAGGTCGGCGTCGGAGAGGTCCGTCTCGTCGTCGAAGGTGACCGTCAGCGCCACCGTCTCCCGCGCGTTCTCCTCGTCGCTCATGGTGCCGGCCCAGAGCTTCTTGAGCAGCCGGAGGTCGTCGTAGAGGGCCACGCCGATGGTCATCCCCCCTTGTCCCATCACCACGGCGTACCAGGGGCCGCTGTCGAACCGGGGGCATTCGACCTTGATCGCCGCCTCGAAGCCCAGCTTACGCCAGGGGGCTTTGCGGTAAAACCCGGCCGCGGCCTCGTAGAAGCCGGCCACCCGGTCGGGGTCGATCCCGGGCATTTCGAGCAGGCCCGGGGGCTGCTCGGCGCTCATCTCCTCGTTCAGCTTGGTGAGCAGGAGGTCGATCTGGTCCAGTTCCGGGGTCGGGACGAGGTTGACCCCGATCGCGTCGAGGTGCGGCGCCAGCGCGTCCCAGCGCCCGTCCGGCCGGACCTGCAACTCGGTCGGCCGGTGCGGGTCGTCCATGATCGGCTTCCGCATGGCTTCGGCCAGCACGTCCCAGAGCCGGTCGGACGAGGGGGCCTCCATGTCTAGCGCTTGGGCTTCGATGAGCCCGTTGGTGCGGCTAATGACGACGAGGAACCAGGGGCGGATCAGGTCCTCACCCTCCTCGATCCGGGGGCCGAACTCGCGGAAGTCGGCCTGCCAGACGTCGAACGTCTGCGGCAGCCGTTCGAGCCTCTTTTTAACGAGCGGGAGCGGCCCCTCGGTTTTCGGCTTCGGCGACCTCTTCGCCTTGGCCTCCGGCGACGACGCCTTCAGCCAGGCGGTCGCGCCCGGCGTCGATTTCCAATCCCCCAAGGAGCCGGCGGCGTAGATGACGGCCTCGTCGTTGTCGCCGATGCCGTACAACTCGGGCGGCTCGACGGGAAGCTCCTTCCGGCCGAGCAGGTAGGCCGGGACGTGCTTATTCGCCTTGAGGGCGGCCTGGAGCAGTTTACGGGCTTCGGGCGTGTCGCCCTTCTGTCGGAAGGCGAACAGGGCCTTCGTGTAGGCCCACGCCGCCGTCGCTTCCTTGTAGGCTTTCAAAAGGGCGGCGAGTTCGTCGTCGCGCCCCTCGTTGTACAGCCAGCGGGAGAGCGTGTAGCGCAGCCCTTGGTTGTCGTTCGGGTTGAGCCGGATCATGTCCTGGACGTGCGCGACCGCCTCGTCCCGCCGGCCCGTTTCCCAGAGGGCGTGCGCCAACCGCTCCCGGGCGCGCATGTAGGGCCGGGTCTCGATCAGGCCCCAGAAGTGGCCGACGCCCCCCTGGAACGCCTCCGGACCGAGCGCCCGTTCCCCCGCGGCGACCCCTTGTTCGAGGAAGGCGAGGGCCTCTTTGCGGTTCTTCGCCTCTTCGGCGAGCAGAAGGTAGGCGTCGGCGTGGTCGGGGTCGACCTCCAGCGCCTTGCGGGCGAGTGCGACGCGCTCCTTCGGGTCGGGCGAATCCAGCGCTTCGAACACGAGGCCCCGGGCCCTGTCGGCCGGCGTCGACTCCCCGGACTCGGGCGGCTCGTTCCTGATCCTCTGAACGAGTTCTTCAAGGGCCTGGAGTTCGGGGGGCTTGGGCCGGGGCCCGCGCTTCGGCCGCGACCCGGCCGGCGGTTTCGGTGACCCCCCGGACGGCTTGCTCTTTTTCTTCGCCATCGACCCGGCCCCCCCGCTTCGATCGGACTCAGCCACGACCCCGGTATGGTAGACGGATTCGCCGGAACAAGCCAAGCCTTGTGGCATGAACGGACGGTCGTCTTTCCATGCCGCGCGGCGAAAGACCGACCGGGAGCCCCGGTCGGTCGGGTGTAGCCGGTTGCCCCGACGCCGCCCTCACGGCTTCGCGGTGGCGTCCGCTTTCTTGGCCGGGGCGACGGTGAACGAGCCGCGGATTTCGACGGGGTTCGGCCCGGTGCCGATCGTCAGCCCGAACGAGACCGTTTTGCCCCCGTCTTTCGGGGCAACGGCCGTCTTTGCGTCGCCGCCGTCCGCCTTGGGGGGCTCGGCCTTTTCCTCGAACGAGGCCACCTTCGCCCGGTCGTCCTTCTTTCCCGCACGGGCCGGCTTCGGGCCGTCGACCAGGGTGATCTTCTTCCGTTCCAGCAGCGTCCCCTTGGCCTCTTCGAGGGCGAGCAGGGAGATGTTGTAAGCCGCCTTGAACTGCGCCTCCTGGCCCAAGGCGCTGGTCAATTGGGCGATGGAGTCGAGATAGCGGTCGATCGTGATCCGGCCCTCTTCGTAGAACGCCTTTTGGACCTCATGCCGTTGCGCGGCGGCCTCCCGGAGCCGGACGGCGGTCTGGTAGTGCTGATAATTGGCGCTGACTTCCAAGAAGAATCGGGCCAGCGAATGCGCCGTCTGGTGGACGACCTGCTTGAGAAGTTCCTGATTCTTTTGAAGGTCGGTTCGGGCCCGCTCCGTCTCACCCGGCGCGGGGGCGAGTTCGCCGAGGTTGGCGAGGTCGGGGAGGAACGCGAGCGCGGCGTCGGCGTCGGACGCGGGGGGCCGCTTGGCGTTTTTGAGCGCGTCCTTCTGTTGGCCGACGTCCGGTTGCTTTTCCATCATCGCCGCGAGGCAGGAGTCCCAATCGGGTTCGACTCTCACGCCGGTCGGCTCACTCGCCGGGATGATCCGGCGGTCGTCGACCGGGGGGAGGCCCATGAGGTTGCGGAGTTGTCGTTCCACGGCCCTCACGTCGGAAATTTTTTCACGTAGGTCGAATTGAAACCGTTCGAGCCGCTGCTGGGCTTTGGCGGTGTCGGCGGACGAGCCGTGGCCGGCTTCGAGCTTGGATTCTTCCCGCTGGAAAACCTCTTTGGCGAGGTCGACGGCCCTTTCGCTGGCCCAGAGTTGGACGTATTGTTGGGCGAGCGACCAGTATTGCTGCTCGATCGACCGGACCGCGGCCATGACCTCGGCCTTGAACCTCCACGCGGACCGGCCGTCGTTACCCTGCGCCGGTGCGATCGTGATCCCTTCCGCGGCCGGCCCGACGGGGTCTGCCCCCTCGGGGCGGACGACCCGGACCACCTTGGCGTTGCCGAGGCCGATGCGGATCGCGTCGCGGAGCGTGAGTCTCCAACGCTCTTTGGCGTTGTCCCTCTCCGTGTCGGCCGCCGCCGACGGGCTGGAGGCGGGGGGGCAGGGGGCGGGGGCGGGGGCCGGTTGCGGCTCGGGCGCCTTGTCGGCCCCGATCAAGGTCAAGGCGAGGAACGTGAGAGAGTGGCCCATGCGCGTCGATCCTCCGTGAGAATGAAGGGAAAGGCACGTCCGTCGACCCGTCCGACCCCGGGGCAGGCGCCCGTCCCGGCGACACCTGTAACGGGACACCGAACCCGAAGCCTTTCCCCGCGCGAAATCCTCCCGACCCCCGGCCGTTCGGGCTTGAATTGCCAAGACATGATTGCCTCACGAGGGCTTACGCGCTTAGCCGGCCTGGAGCACGTCGAGCATCGCCCGGTCGAGCTTGTGGCCACGCCAGTTCTCGTAGGTCACGTCCGCCCGGTCGCTGTCGAGGACGCCGAAACTGCCGCGGAAGTTCCACAAGGCCCAACCCCAGCCGGCCCCCTTCCAGGCGGCCAGGCAGTCGCGCATCCAGGGGAGGACGACGGCGTGCGGGGTCCGGTTGTGCGAACCGAACTCGCCGACCATGACCCCGACCCCTTGCGACTGGAGCGCCTTCCACGGGCCGATCTGGTCGCGCTCCAGGGTCGACCTGTCCCAGACCGTCCCCCCTTCGCGGAGCGGGTAGGTCGGCACCGGCCAGCGGTCTGAGCCGTCGACCCAACTCGCCTTGTAGTGCGTCAGGTGGAACGGCGCGTAGCCCCGCGTCGCCGCCGCCACGCCGAGGCCGACCAACTCCGTCGGCGGGGTCGTGCCGTAGTTCCGCCCATCGCAGACGACGAGCCGGTCCTTGTCACGTTCGTGGATCGCCGCGAGCATCCGCTCGATCACGGCCTTGTGCGGCCCCGCGGCGACCTTGCTCGGCTCGTTGAACGGGTTGAAGCTCAGGCGCGCGTTCGGGACCCCCTGGTAGCGCCCGGCGAAGTGGGCCCAGTGCCGCGCGCAAACGTCTTGAGCCTCGCGGTCGGTCCAGAGGTCCTTCGCCTCGGGGGGGCTGGCGACCGTGTACCCCGGGGCCCTGTGGAAGTTGATCTGGACGTGGACCCCGTGTTTCTCGCCGTAGCCGACGGCCCGGTCGACCTCCTTGAGCGGGTCTTCCTTGATCCGCGTCCAGTCGGCCGGGTCGGTCCAGCAGCGGTAGTCCATCGGCAGGCGGACGAAGTTGAACCCTAGCTCCGCGATCTGTGCGAAGTCTTCCTCGCGGTAGGGCTGCTGGTTCCCGACCATGAACTTCTCCAGCAGGTTGAAACCCCTCCAACGCGGGAGCGCCCGCGGCGTCGGTTCGGGGAGGGGTTTCTCGGCCGCCGGCGCCGTCGACCCGAACGGTGCCGCGCCTGTTGCAGCCAACAGTTGCAAAAACGTTCGCCGTTTCATGGCCGGATGTCTCCCGTTGTGGCGGCGTTTAACGCCCGCGTTCAAGCCCTTTGAGCATCGTCGCCACGCCCATCATGGCGCGGGCGGAGTGGTAGTTCGCCTTCCACTGGGTCGCCTTGCGGCCGTCGCCGAGGAGCGTCCCGCCGCGGTCGGTTTCCATGTACCAGCCGCCGTGGACCGGGTCGATCAGGTGGCGTTCGATGAACTTCCACTGCTTGAGGAAGGCGTCCCCGTATTTCCCCGTCGTCGCGCCGAACTTCCGGTGCATGAGCAGCAGCGCGTTCCACCCCTCGGCCTGAGTCCACCACACCTTGTGCGTGTCGAAGGCCTGGCCGCCGAAGGCTTCGCCCTTCTCGTAGAAGCCGCCGTGCTCGCCGTCCCAGCCCCAGTCGAGGGCGTGGTCGACCAGGCGGCGGGCGACGTGCCAGGTCTTCGGGTCGTCGGGGATTCCGAGTGCCTCGGCGGCCTCGACGAGCAGGTAGGCCGTCTCGATGTCGTGGCCGAAGGAGTCGTGGGCGGGGGTCGCCTGCCAGTCCCGCGTCAGGTACAGGTTCAACGCCCCGGGCTCGGCGGCGATCTTGTCGCGGACCAGGGCGTGGACCTCCGCGAGCCTTTCCTTGACGGGCCGGGTCGTCTCGACCTTGGAGAACTCGGCCAGCGCCTCCAGCAGGTGGATGTGCGCGTTCATCGACTTGAAGCCGTAATACGTCCCGAGCCGGTCGAACCGCCCGGGGATCGGCGCGTTCTCGTCCCAGCGGTCGATCGGCGTGCCGTCGCGCCGGAGCGCCTCGACGTAGCCGCCGTGCTTCGCGTCGTGGGCGTACTTTTCGAGCCAGTCGAAGGCGTCGCGGGCGACCTTCAACGCGAGGTCGTCTCGGGCGGCTTCATACGCTTTGCTCGCCGCGTAAAGGGCGAACGCGGTGCCGTAGACGTGCTTCTCGTCGCCGAGGCGGGGGTCGATGCGGCCGTGCGGGTCGAGTACCCAGTGGAAGCCCCCTCGCTCGGCGTCCCTCATGACCCGGTCGAGGTATTCGACCCCTTTGCGGGCGTAGCCGAGGTATTCGTCGCGCCGGGCGGGGTTGTGCCCGGCGTAGGCCGCGGCCGTCCAGGTCATCCGGGCCTGGTAGACCAGGAAGCGGTTGTCGTCGGGGAGGGCGGACCAGTCGCGGGCGAAGTTCTGGTGAAAGCCGCCGAGTTCCCGGTCCAGGGCGCGGGGGTACCAGCCCTTGGTGAGTTCCGCTTCCAATAGCCCTTCGATCTTCGTACGGAGTTCCCGGGCTTGCTCGGCCGTAGGGGGGGCGGCGTCGGCTTTGGGCGCGGATACGGCGATACCGATGAGGAGAGTGGTGCGCGTCCAGATGAAGAGATCGCGGTGGGTGCGCATGCGAGGGGTTCCGTCTCGGAGAGGGGGGCGCCGCCCCGGCACGACCCGACGGGCGGCGGCCGGCTGGATCATACCAGGGATCGGGCGGGGGTCGAGTCCCGAGGCGCCGCCAGGCCCTTGTCGGGGCTGGGGGCGGGCTGCATGCTGGACTTATTGAGGCTGTGTGGGCCTCGACCCGACTCGTCGACCGGTTGTGCGGGACCCGAAACGATGGCCGCGGACACCCCCACCCCTGGGGGCGGTTTCCATGACCCCCGGATGCGCGGCTTCCGCGACCGGAAGCCGGTCGAGGAAGTCGTCGCCCTGATCGACGCGCGGGTCGGCCCGCTCGGGTGGGAGCAGGTGCCGCTGGCCGAGGCGGCGGGGCGGGTGTTGGCGGCCGGGGTCGTCGCCGCGGCGGAACTGCCGCCGTTCGCGCGGTCGGCGATGGACGGCTATGCCGTCCGCGGTGAGGAATCCTACGGCGCCGACGCGTATACCCCGGCCTTCTTCCGCCTCGTCGGCCGGTCGCGGCCGGGGCGGGCCTTCGAGGGCGAAGTCGGCCCGGGGGAGGCCGTCGAGATCGCCACCGGCGCGCCGATTCCGGCCGGGGCCGACACGGTGGTCCCCGTCGAGGCGACGCGGGTCGACGGCGGTCAGGTCGCCGTTACCGAGGCGGTCCCGGTCGGACGCCACGTCGGCCGGCGTGGCGAGGACGTCGCAGCCGGAACCCCGGTCTTGCCGGCGGGCCGAGTGCTGCGCCCGCAGGATTTGGGCCTGCTCAGCGGCCTGGGCGTCGCCGCCGTTGAGGTCGTGCGGCGGCCGCGCGTGGCCGTGCTCGTGACCGGCGACGAACTCCTCCCGCCCGGCACCCCGGCCCGGGGTTCGTGCTTCGCCGACATGAATTCGCCGATGCTCGCCGCCCTCGTGGCGCGTGACGGGGGCCTTCCCGTCATCGCCGGTCCGCTGGCCGACCGCCGCGAGACCCTGCGCGACGCTCTCGCCGCGGCGGCCTCGTCGTCCGACGCCGTGCTTATCTCCGGCGGCAGTTCGACCGGCCCCGAAGACCACGCGCCGGGGCTCGTCGCCGAACTCGGCGAACTGGCCGTCCACGGCGTCGCGGTCCGACCGGCAAGCCCGTCCGGGTTCGGGTTCCTCGTCGGCGGTGTGCCCGTCGCGCTGCTGCCGGGGAACCCGGTCAGTTGCTTGTGTGCCTATGATCTGTTCGCGGCCCGGGCGCTACGGCGCCTCGGGGGGCGGCCCCCCGACTGGCCTTACCGCGCCGTCGAGCGGACGCTCGCCCGTAAGCTCGTCTCGGCGATCGGCCGGGTCGATTACGCGCGGGTCCGCCTGGTCGACGACCGGGCCGAACCGCTCTCCGTGGGCGGGGCCTCGGTCTTGTCCAGCGCCACCCGCGCCGACGGCTTCGTCCTTGTCCCCGCCGACCTGGAAGGTTATCCCGAAGGGGCGGTCGTCACGGTTTGGCTGTACGACCTTTGAGCCGAGGCCCCCATGCCCCGCGAACAGGACCAGTTTCTCGACGTCGTCGACCGCGACACCGCCGAACGGCGGTGGTGGTCCGTGATCGCCCCCGAGCCCCTCGGCGCCGAGAGCGTTCCGCTGGATGAGGCGCTGGGGCGGGTCGTGGCCGAAGACGTGTTCGCGGACGTCGACGTGCCGGGGTTCGACCGGTCGAACGTCGACGGCTACGCCCTCCGGGCCGAGGACGCGTACCGGGCCTCGGAGGAGGAGCCGGTCGTCTTGCGGCTCAACCCGGAGGAGGTCCCGACCGGGGTCGTGCCGCAGGGGGCGGTCGGGCCCGGGACGGCGACGCCGATTGCCACGGGGGGGATGCTCCCGCGCGGGGCCGACGCGGTGCTGATGGTCGAACACGCGCGGCTGGCGGGCGACCGCCTGGAGGTGGTCCGGCCGGTCCCCCCCGGCGCCAACCTGAGCTTCGCCGGGACGGATTTGGCCCGCGGCGAACTCGTCCTCCGCAAGGGGACGAGGTTGACCGCCCGCGAGACCGGCCTGCTCGCCGCGGTGGGGCGGGCGGACGTCGCGGCGGTCCGCCGGCCCCGGGTCGCGGTCCTCTCGACGGGCGACGAGATCATCGCGCCGGGGCTTCCGCCGAGGCCGGCGACGGTCTACGACGCCAACGCCACCCTGTTGGCCGACGCCGTCCGCGAGTTGGGCGGAGAGCCCGTCGCGCTCGGGGTCGTGAACGACGACGAGGTGATGTTGGAAGCCGCCCTGCGGCGCGGGCTCGAAACCGCCGACGTCGTCCTCCTGAGCGGCGGGACGAGCAAGGGGGCGGGCGACCTCTCGTACCGCGTGCTGGCTCGGCACGACCCGGGGGTCGTCGTGCACGGCGTGGCGCTCAAGCCGGGCAAGCCGATCTGCCTGGGGGCCTCCGGGACGACGCCGGTCGTGATCCTGCCGGGGTTCCCGACGTCGGCGGTCTTCACGTTCCACGAGTTCGTCGCCCCGGTGGTCCGTCGGCTCGCCGGGTTCGGCCCCGAGCGGCGCGACTCGGTCGCCGCGCGGATGGCCATGCGGTGCAACAGCGAACGGGGCCGTACCGAATACCTGCTGGTTAACCTCGTGCCTTCCGAAGGGGGGCTCGCGGCCTATCCGATGGGGAAGGGCTCCGGGTCGGTGACGACCTTCAGCCGGGCCGACGGGTTCGTCACGATCCCGAGGTCTCAGGAGTTCGTCGAGGCCGGCGAGGCGGTCGAGGTCGTCCCGCTCGGCCGCGGGGTCGAACCCGCCGATTTGGTGGCGATCGGCTCCCACTGCGCGGGGCTCGACCGGCTCTTGAGCCGGCTCTCCGAACGCGGCCTGCGGGTCAAGACGCTCTGGGTCGGCTCTCAAGGGGGGCTGACCGCCGCCGGCCGGGGGGAGTGCGACCTGGCGGGGGTTCACCTGCTCGACCCGGAAACCGGGTTGTACAACGCGCCGTTTTTACCCGCGGGGGTCCGCCTGCTCCCCGGCTACGGACGGATGCAAGGCCTGGTTTTTCGGCCCGGCGACCCGCGGTTCGAGGGGCGGACGGCCGACGGGGCGCTGGCGGAGGCGCTGGCCGACCCGCAATGCCTGATGGTCAACCGGAACCGGGGGAGCGGCACGCGGGTCCTGCTCGACGGCCTGCTCGCGGGCCGGCGCCCGCCGGGCTCGGCCGTTGAGGTCCGCTCCCATAACGCCGTGGCCGCGTCGGTCGCGCAAGGGCGGGCCGACTGGGGCGTGGCGATCGCCCCGGTCGCCCGCGATTACGGCCTGGGCTTCATCCCCGTCCGCGCCGAGCGGTACGACTTCGCCGTCCCCGCCGACCGCTGGGACCGCCCCGCGGTCGCGGCCTTTCGCGCCTTGCTGGACGAGCCCGAGGCCCGCCGGATGCTGGACGAAATGGGCTTCCTCGTGACGGCGGGCGAACCGGCCGGGTAGGATGGGGGGAGACGGCGTTCCACCCTCAGAGTCTCGGCCCTGTGGCGCCCCCCGGGCGCGCAGGGGGGTTGTGCATCATGGTCACGATCGAGCTTTACGGCGTGCCCCGCTTGAGGGCGGGGAAGGCCCGCCTGTCGGTCGAGGCGCGGAACGTGGGCGAGGCGATCGGGGCGCTGGGGCGGGAATGTCCCGCGCTGAACGGCACGGTGCTCGACGGGGGGCGCGTCAACACGGCCTACCGGCTGAGCGTGAACGGGGAACGGTTCGTCAGCGACGTGGACGCCCCGCTGGCCGACGGCGACGCCCTGATCGTCCTGTCGGCCGACGTCGGGGGGTGAGTCGTGGCCGGACGGAGGAGGGGATGAGCGAAACGAACCCGTACGAAGCCCCTCAGTCGGACCTGCTCCCCCCCTCGTCCGAGGTCGTGAAGGCGAAGGGGGCCCTGAGCGACAAGGCCCTCGCGGCGCGGATGCTCCAGCTCCACGAGCGCGGCGGGTACCCGCTGGGCCTCTACCTGCGCTGGAACGCGGCGCGCTACCTCCTGAAAGCCGTCATTTACGCCGGGCTCTTCGCTTTGTGCGAGTCCGCTAACCTCCGGCCCCTCTTTCTCGTCCTGTTGGGGGTCTTCATTGGCAGCGTTGTCCGCGATTTCGAGTGGCTGAGGGCGACGCAAAAGACGTGGCCGTTTAACGCCAAGGTGATCAACTGGGAGAAGGTTCGGGCCCTCGCCGACGGGGTCGGATCGTCGTTGTGATGTCGCGGAACCCTGTCGTGTACGGCTATCACGGGCGCTACCTTCGGATCGACGCCGGCTCGGGCGCGGCGGACCTCGTCCCGCTCGACGAGGGGGTGTTGCGGCGGTTCATCGGCGGGGTCGGACTGGGGGCCTATCTGGCGGCGCGCGAGACGCCGGCCGGGGCCGACCCGCTCGGCGCGGGGGCGGCCCTCGTCGTGGCGCTCAGCCCCCTGGTCGGGAGCCCGCTGACGACCTCGGCCAAGTTCGCGGTCGTGGCGCTGAGCCCGCTGACCGGCCGGATTTGCGACGCCCTGTCGTCGTCCCACTTCGCCGTCGCGGCCAAGCGGGCGGGGGTCGATGCCCTCGTGCTCCGCGGGGCCTGCGACGAGCCCCGCGTCGTTTTCGTGGACGGCCTCGGCCGCGACGAGCCGGCCGTGACCGTCCGGCCCGCCGGTGACCTCTGGGGCCTCCCCGCGCGCGACGCGGAGGAACGCATCCGCGCCGAGCACGGGGCCGAGTGGCAGGTGGCGTCGATCGGGCCGGCCGGCGAGCGGCTCATCCCGTTCGCGACCCTAAGCCACGACGGCCGGCACGCGGGGCGGGGCGGTTTAGGGGCGGTCCTCGGCGCGAAGCGGATCAAGGCCGTCGCCGTCCGGGGCGACCGCCGCACGGCCTCGGCCGACCCCGCGCGGACGGTCGCCCTCGCCCGCGACCTCTCGGCCCGCTCGTTCGGGCCGGCGACCGAGAAGTACCGCGAGCTGGGGACCGTCGCCAACCTCCTCGTCTTCAACCGGTTCGACGCCTTGCCGTCGCACAACTTCCAGGCGGGCCACTTCGCGGGGGCCGAGCGGCTGGCCGCCGCCGACCTGGGCCCCGCGCGGCGGGTCGCGCGGAAGTCGTGCGCCGCGTGCACTATTGGTTGCGAACACGTCTATGCGGTCGCGGGGCGGAAACGGGGCGGGGTCCGGCTGGAGTACGAGTCGTTGTTCGCACTCGGCCCGCTCTGCGGGGTCGACGACCCCGCCGCGGTGCTCCGCGCGGCGGCCGTCTGCGACGACCTGGGGGTCGACACCATCTCGGCCGGCGGCACCGTCGCGTTCCTGATGGAGTGCTCCGCGCGCGGACTGATCGACGGCCGCCTGCCGTCGGGGCGGACGCTCCGGTTCGGCGACGGCGAGGCGGTCCTCGAATCCCTCAGCCTTTTGCTCGACCGAGACAACCCGATCGGCAGACTGCTGGCCCTGGGGAGTCGCGGCGCGGCGGAACGGATCGGCGGTGAGGCGCCGGATTTGGCGCCGCACGTCAAGGGGATGGAACTCCCCGGCTACGACCCCCGCCGGCTCCGCGCCATGGCGCTCGGGCTGGCCGTCGGCACCCGAGGGGCCGACCACAACCGCTCGGGGGCTTACGAGGCCGACTTCTCCGACCGCCTCGGCGCCGACCCCGACCCGGGCGAAGTCGCCCGCGCCGCCGTCGAGACGGAAGACCGCGCCGCCCTGATCGACTCGCTGATCCTCTGCAAGTTCCTGCGGGGCGTTTTCACGGACATCTTCGCCGAGTCGGCCGCGATGCTCCGCGCCGTGACCGGCTGGGACGTCTCGGCCGACGAACTGCGGGCCACGACACGCCGGATCGTCTCGGCCCGCAAGTGTCTCAACGTCCGCGAAGGCTGGACCCGCGCCGAGGACACGCTCCCGCCCCGTCTCCTCGATTCCGAGAGCCCCTCCGGCCTGACACGCCCGACCCTCGACGCCATGATCGACGCCTATTACCGCGAGCGCGGCTGGACCCCGGGCGGTCTCGTCCCGCCCGCCCTGCGCTCGTCCCTCGGGCTCGACGACCCGGCGTTCGGGCCGCTCACGGCTTCGAGGCCGGCTTAACGACCTCGGACATGAGCCGGCGCCAGGGCTCCAACGCAGGCCGCATGGCGGCGGCCGTCGCGGCGGGGCGCAGGGTCGAGACGTCGACGTCGACGTAGAGCCGTTTGTGCAGGGCCGGGTCGAACCGGGGGTTCGGGGTGTTCGACTCCGCGCCGACCTCGTTCCGCCAGGCCGCGAGCTTCCGCCGGAGGTCTTGGAGCACGTCCGGCTCGTAAGGGGCCTGGTCTTTGGTTTCACCGGGGTCGCGCGCGAGGTTGTAGAGTTCGTAGCCGCCGTTTTCGAACGACTCCACCAGCTTCCAGTCCCCTTCGCGGACCGCGCCGGCCGGGCGACCCCCTTGGTTGGAGTAGTGGGGGAAGTGCCAGAAGAGGGGGCGCGGGGCGAGGTCGCCGCCGAGCAGGAGGCCGGCGAGGCTGACGCCGTCGAGTTGGCCGGGGCGTGCCGGGTCGGCGTGGCCGAGTTCCCGGAGCGTCGGCAGCCAGTCGGTGCTGACGACGGGCGTGTCGACCGTCCGACCCGACGGCACTCGGCCCGGCCACGACACGATGAGCGGGACGCGCAGCCCGCCTTCGTAGATGAAGCCCTTGCCGGCGCGGAACGGCGTGTTGTGCGTCGCGGGCGTGTCGGCCCCTTCGGGGACGTGGAGGCCGCCGTTGTCGGAGGTGAAGACGACCAGCGTCTTCTCCGCGAGCCCCAGGTCTTTCAGCGTCGCGACGATCCGCCCCACGCTCTCGTCGAGGGTGCTGATGACGGCGGCGTAGAGCGGGTTAAAGGCGTCTTTCGCCGCGGCGACGCGCTCCGGTTGGGCGGCCAGCGGGATGTGGGGGTTATTGTGGGCGAGGTAGAGGAAGAACGGACGGTCCTTGTTCTCGGCGATGAACGCCTGCGCCTTGCGGGTGAGGTCGAATTCGCCCTTACCCCCCTCCGTCGCCGAGGGGCGGGTGTTGGCGTGGCCGTCGTCGACGACGTCAAAGCCCTGCCGTTTCGGCCCGAAGCCCTGGCCCCCGAGGTGCCACTTGCCGAGGCAGGCGGTGGCGTAACCCGCCCCCTTCAGGACCTCGGCGACGGTCGTCTTCTCCAGCGGCAGTTGCTGCCGGATCGAGGCCTGGAGCAGGCGTTGCGAGGGGGCGTCGCCGCGGCCCGGGAGGAACGTGGTGATCTTCAGCCGGGCCGGGGTCTTGCCGGTCATGATCGCCGCCCGGGTGGGCGAGCAGAGCGGTTGCGCGGCGTAGGCGGAGGTGAACCGCGTCCCCCGCGCGGCCAGGGCGTCGAGGTTCGGGGTCGGCTGGTCCTTGCGGCCGTAGCACGACAGGTCGTTGACGCCCAGGTCGTCGGCGAGGATGAAAACGACGTTCGGCCGTTCGACCGGCGCCGCGCCCGCGGCCGGTGCCGATGCGAGGGCCAGGGCCAGCAATAAGGCTCGTCCCATGTCCGACTCGTCCCCTTCGGGTTTCCGGCTTATTGGTTCTTCTGGAAGGCCACGAGCGTCGCGTCGAGCTTCGCCACGGGGAACGGGTCCCCCGTCTCCTTCATCCAGCGCAGGAGCCTGGCGTACAGGTCGGTGATGACTTTGGCGTTGCCCGGATCGCCCGCGACGTTGTGTTGCTCCCAGGGGTCGTTCCGGACGTCGAACAACTGGACCTCGCCGGCGCCCGGCGTGAGCGTCAGCTTCCAGCGGTCGGTGCGGACCATGCGCTGGGTGTGGACGTAGCCGCCGTAGAGGTCGTCGTAGAGCGATTGCTTCTCGCCCGTGATGAGCGGGACGAGGCTCGGGAACTGGACCGTTTTGGGCGCCGGCACGCCGGCCATCTCGCAGGTCGTCGCGTACAGGCTCGGCATGTAGACCATCGCGTCGACCCGCTTGTCCTTGGGGACGCCCGGGCCGGCGACGATCAAGGGGACGCGGACGGAGTGGTCGTACAGGCACTGCTTGCCGAGCAGGCCGTGCTGGCCGACGGCCAGGCCGTTGTCGGCCGTGAAGACGACGATCGTGTTGTCGGCCTTGCCCGACCGCTCCAGCGCGTCGAGGATGCGGCCGACCTGGGCGTCGAGGTGGCTGATGATCGCGTAATACTCGCGGAGGTGGGTCCGCACGGCCGCGTCGGTCCGCGGGTAGGGGGCGAGCGACTCGTCGCGGTTCTGGAACTCGCCGAGGTCGAACGGGTGGCGCGGGACGGCGTTCGGCGGGAGCTTCAGCGACTCGGGCGGGTACATGTCGAGGTACGACCGCGGCGCCTGGCGCGGGTCGTGCGGCGCGTGGAAGGCCACGTAGACGAAGAAAGGGCGGTCCCCGTGCGACGCGTCCGCCATGTCGCGGATGGCGGCGTCGGCCCAGCGTTCGCTGCTGTGGACGGCCTTACCGTCGGCGTCGAACCAGTGCCCCTTCCACCTCGGGTCGTCGGGCGTCCAGGGGTTGCCGGGGGCGGGCCGCCGGTAGGCGGGGCCGTTCATCGGCGTCGATTCGAGCATGCCGCCGAGGATGACGGGGCGGGTCGTCTGGAAGGCCGCCTCCAGCGACGCCTTGCCGTTGTGCCACTTGCCCACGGCGTAGGTCCGGTAGCCGGCGTCGCCCAGGGTTTGGCCCCAGAGCGGGTACAGCGCCTTGCCGTCGCGGGTGCAGTCGCCGTTCGTGCCGCACTGCCAGAGGTAGCGCCCGGTGAGCAGCATCGCGCGGCTGGCCACGCAAACGGCCCCGCTGAGCCCGCCCTGGATCGAGGCCCGGGTGAACGTCGTCCCGCGCCGGGCGAGCCGGTCGATGTTCGGCGTCTTGACCTCCGACTGGCCCGACGCCCCGACCGCCCGGAACGTCAGGTCGTCGGCGAACAGGACGAGGACGTTCGGCCGGTCGTGACCCGGGGCCGCGAACCGGTTCTCCGCCGCCTCAGACCCACCGGCCGACAGCAGGGCGAACGCGGCCGCGAGAAGGAAACGTCGGCGTGTCATACGTGTCATCATCTTCCCTTCTGCTTGGCCGGGTCGGGGTCCATCTGCTTCAGCAACGCGGCGTCCGGCCCGCCGCCGAACTGGCGCCAGTAGCGTTCCTTGTACGGGTTGACCTTCGGGCCGACCGCGTTTTCGTTCTCCAGGCGGGGGAGGGTCTCGTCCCACCAGCGGTCGTACGCGGCGCGGAGCTTCGCGACCTCGTCGGGGTGGTCGGCGATGACGTTCCTGGATTCCCCGGGGTCGGCCTTGAGGTCGTACAGTTCGGCGTTGTTGACGAGCGTGAAGCGGGCGTCGCGGATCGAGCATTGGGCGTACTTCGCCCGGGCCGCCTCGCCCCGGGGCCAGCGCCCCACGTGGGTCACGAGCGTCCGGTCCGGCCATTCGGCGTGCGGGTCTTTGAGCAGCGGCACGAGGCTCCGGCCTTCGACCTGGTCGCGGACCCCGCCGCGGAGCGTCACCCCGGCCAGTTCGGCGAGGGTCGGGAAGACGTCGATGTGGGCCGTGAGCGCGGCCACGTCGGCCCCGCCGCGGAACCCCGCCGGCCAGCGCCAGAACGACGGGACGCGCGTCCCCCCCTGGTACGGGGTGACCTTCGCCCCCCGCATCCCGGCGTTGAAAATCTTCGTGCCGAGGGTGCCGCCGTTGTCGGTCAGGAAAATAACCAGCGTGTTTTCTTCCAGCCCCCAATCCTTGAGCGCCTTCAGGAGCCGGCCGAAGTTGTCGTCAATGTTCTCGATCATCCCGTAGAACTTCGCGACGTCGTCGGGGACCTGCCCGGCGTGGCGCTTCGCGTAGTCTTCGGGGCACTGCAACGGCGTGTGCGCGGCGTTCGGCGTGATGTAGGCGAAGAACGGGGCGCTGCCGCGGCGCTTGGCGTCGATCCACGTCAGGGCTTGGCCGAAGAAGAGGTCGGTGCAATAGCCGCGGGTCTTCTCGAACGTCCCGTTGTGGAGGATCGCCGGGTTCGTGTAGAGGTTCCCCGGGGCGTCGCCGCAACTGCCGGGGAAGGTCTGGCCGATGCCGCCGGCGCCGTGGACGTACACCTCGTCGAACCCTCGCTTCTCCGGCTGGTAGGCCGCCTCGTCGCCGAGGTGCCACTTGCCGAAGACCCCGGTCGTGTAGCCGGCCGACTTGAGCACCTGGGCGAGCGTCGTCGCCTTGGGGCTCAACCGCTCGCGCTCGAAGATCGTGTGGGTGACCCCCGAGCGGAACTCGTGCCGGCCGGTCAACAGGGCGGCGCGCGTCGGGGCGCAGGTGGGGCTGACGTGGAAGTCGGTGAACCGGACGCTTTCGCGGGCGAAGGCGTCGACGTTCGGCGTGCGGACGACGGGGCTGCCGTGGCACGAGAAGTCGCCGTAGCCGACGTCGTCGGGCATGACGATCACGACGTTCGGCCGCCGCGGAGGGTCGTCCGCGCGGGCGACGGACGTCGAACCCAGGAGAAGTGCGGCCGCGGCGGCGAGCCACGGGAAACGCCCGGAAGCGGCATGAATCATGGTCGGGCCCCCGTGGCGTTCTTCCGGGCTGCCTTCTTCGCGGCGTCGTCGGCCCGGGCGTTGCCGATGTCCGGGTGGTCTTTGGCGGGGAGGAACTTGGCGAGCTCCGCCTTCTTCGCGGCGTGCTTCGGGTCGTTGGCCAGGTTGGTCCATTCGTACGGGTCGGCGGCCTCGTCGTAGAGTTCCTCGTCGCCGTTTGCGTAGCGGATGTAACGCCACCCCTCGGTGCGGACGGTGTGGTTCTTGTAACGGTAGGTAGTCAGCGCCGGGCGGTCCCAGGGGGCCTTCGGGTCGCCGAGGAGCGTGCGGAGGCTGGCGCCTTCGACGTGCTTCGGCGTGGGAACGTTGCAGAGGTCCGTCAGCGTCGGGTAGAGGCTCATGAAGTCGACCGTGCGGTCGCAGACGGAGCCGGGCTTGGTCAGGCCCGGCACGACCCAGATGAGCGGGGCGCGCGTGGACTCCTCCCAGAGCGAGAACTTGCGCCAGTGGTGCTTCTCGCCGAGGTTCCAGCCGTGGTCGCCCCAGAAGACGATGATCGTGTCGTCTTTATGATTCGACTTGTCGAACGCGTCCAGGAGGCGGCCGACCATCGCGTCGCAGTAGGAGACGGCGGCGAGGTAGCCCTGGACCGCGTCCCTCCAGCGGCCGGCGTCGCGGACGGCCTTGTGGTCCCCTTCGGGCCTGGCCATTCGAACCCCCGCCGGGGGGACGTCGGCGAGGTCGTCTTCGCGGTAGGGGGGGAGCTGGATCGAGTCGAGCGGGTGCATGTCGTAATACTTGCGCGGCACGTTCCAGGGCATGTGCGGCTTGTGCAGCCCGACGGCGAGGAAGAACGGCTTGTCGTGCGCCTTCCCCAACTGGTCGATGCCGTACTGGACGATCTTCCACTCGCGCAGGTCTTCGTCGCGGCAGTCGAGCGGCGCGAACTTGATGCCGCCGACGCCGGTGTCGCCCGAGGGCTGCGGGTCTTTCCCCTCGCCCCGGAGGTAGTCGTCCCATTCGGAGGGCCGGCGGTAGGCTTCGTGGTAGATCTTGCCGGCGCCGAGGACGTCGTAACCGGCCTTGCGGAAGGTCGTGGCCAGGGTCAGGTCTTCGGGGATCGCCGTCCGCCAGTCGTTGCTGTTCTCGTAGACGCCCGTCGTGGAAGGCCGCTGGCCCGACATCAGCGCGGCGCGCGAGGGGTTGCACACCGGCGCGGCGCAGTAGCTCCGGGTAAAGCGGACCCCCCGGGCGGCGAGCCGGTCGATATTCGGCGTGATCGTCTGCGGGTTGCGGCCGAGGTAGCCGACCCAGTGGTTTAAGTCGTCGACGGCGATGAACAATACGTTCGGCCGCTTCGCCTCGCCCGCCGGGGCGGGGGGGGCGATGGCGAACGACGCGGCGAAGGCCAACGTCGTTAGGACGTGGCGTAACGGGGCCAGGGGCATCGGGCGTCCTCTCGGTTCTCGCCGGGGCTTTGGGGTTGGATCAGCGGGCGGCGGCCTTCTTCTTGGCGGCGGCCTTCTTCGCGGCCGGGCCGGGACGGATCAGGGAGGCCGGCGGGTCGTTCTCCGTGACGCGCAAGTCCTTCCGCAGGCGTTCCAACTCCCGTTCGAGTTCTTTCCGGACCTCGGCGTACTCGGGGCGGTCGAACACGTTGCGCAACTCGCGGGGGTCGTCTTTCCGGTCGAACAGTTCCCACTCGTCCACGTCGTCGCCGTAGAAGTGGACGAGCTTGTGGCGGTCGGTGACCACGCCGTAGTGCCGCCGGACGGCGTGGGGGCCGGGGAATTCGTAGTAGTGATAATAAAAGCTCTGACGCCAGTCGGCCGGGGTTCGGCCTTGGAGCAGCGGCACGAGGCTGCGCCCCTGCATCGCCGACGGGACATTCAACCCCGCGGCCTCCAGGAAGGTTTCGGCGAAATCGAGGTTCGAGACGAGGTTCTTGTCGACCGCCCCCGGCTTCGCGACCCCGGGCCAGCGGACGAGCAGCGGGGTGCGCAGCGACTCCTCGAACACCCAGCGCTTGTCGAACCAGCCGTGCTCGCCGAGGTAGAACCCCTGGTCCGAGGCGTACACGACCATGGTGTCGTCGGCGAGCCCCTCGGCGTCGAGGTAGTCGAGCACCCGCCCGACCCCTTCGTCGACCGCCTTGAGGCAGCCGAGGTAGTCGTGCATGTAGCGGTTGTACTTCCACCGGACGAGGTCTTTGCCGGCGAGGTTCGCCTTGCGGAACGCCTCATTCCTGGGGCCGTAATAGGCGTCCCACGCCTTGCGCTGCTCGGGCGTGAGTTCGGGGGGTGGGACGAGCTTGAGGTCGCCGGGCGTCATCGTGGCGGCGATGGTCATGTCCTGGGCGTGTTCGGCCTTGCCGCGCCCGGAGTAGTCGTCGAAGAGCGTGTCGGGCTCGGGGTACCTGCGGTCGTTGTCGTGCCCGAGGTGGCGGAGGGCGGGCTCCCAGCTACGGTGGGGGGCCTTGTGCTGACACATCAGGAGGAACGGCCTGGAGCGGTCGCGCTTCTTGAGCCAGTCGAGCGAGAGGTCGGTGATCACGTCGGTCACGTAACCCTCGTGCTTGACCCGCCGGCCGTTGTGGATCATCGGCGGGTTGTAGTAGACCCCCTGGCCCGGCAGGACGTGCCACTCGTCGAAGCCGGTCGGCTCGGAGAC
>Ga0164243_10003911_pt1 | contig 23588 bp, 20 predicted proteins | sample OricompcompostOP_FD_108781 | JGI IMG/M metagenome (GOLD analysis project Ga0164243, IMG submission 108781) | Organic Plus compost microbial communities from Emeryville, California, USA - Original compost - Organic plus compost (OP) | ecosystem: Engineered > Solid waste > Mixed feedstock >...
AACTGACGATCAGCGAGACGATCGGCGACTACTCGGTGCGTCGCACGGTGTTCGAGGGGCTGTCGCTCATGGAGCGCATGGTGCTGAACGGGTACCGGAGGCGGACGGCATGAGGCTGGACGACTCGATCGAGATCGACACCTGCGACCTGGTCGTCGGGACCGACCCCTACAACCCTGACAACGTGATTTACGACTGGCAAGAGCGCGGATCGGTCCCGGCGCAGGTCTTCTACATGACCGCGTCGCTGCAGACCACTCCGTCGTCAGTGGACTCGATCCGGATCACCGAGCAGGCGCGCGCGATCATCGAGGTGCCGTCGTTCCCCGTGGTGGCCGCGATCACGCGCGTGCGCTGGAACGGCATCGGCTACCAGGTCGACGGCGTACTGCAGCGCAACCGTGGCAACGTCGTGCATCACCTGACGCTGCTGCTGGAGCGCGGCTGACAGCTTCGGCTCGCTGCGTCGGTTGGGGTGCAGCGAGCCGAATTGGGCGGGAGGCGGACGACTCCCGTCAAGAGGCTCCCGAGAGACCTATGCCACTCTCGGGAGCCTCGTCCGCGTTAGTCCGCAAAAAGTCCGCAGAAGTGCCAATCTAGGCCGATTCCGGCCTTCGACAGCCAACGAGAGAATCTAGCCTCTGATCTGGGATAACACCGATTCCCAACCGATGCCCATCTCAGCCAATATCCCCATGTGCTGAACCCGGCGTACAGGCCGGCCCGTTCGCACCGGAACGTCGAAGGCCCGCCCGCTCCTCGGAGCGGGCGGGCCTTCGACGTCGTGAGGAAGGCGTCTGATCAGTCGGCGGCGAGCGAGGCGGCGCCGATGATCCCCGACGAGTTCCGGTGCACGGCCGAGACGATCGGAGTGTTGAGGTCCAGGAGCGGGAGGAACATCTCCGGGTGCTTGGAGACGCCGCCGCCGACGACGAAGAGGTCGGGGCTGAAGAGGAACTCGACGTGGCGGTAGAACACCTGCAGCCGTGCCGACCACTCCTCCCAGGAGAGGCTCTCGCGTTCCATCGCCGAGTACGCGCACCAGCGTTCGATCGACTGGCCCTCGTGGTTCAGATGCCCGAGCTCCGTGTTCGGCAGGAGGACGCCGTCGTAGAGGAAGGCCGAGCCGATCCCGGTGCCGAGCGTCGTGACGATCGTCAGCCCCCGTGCGTCACGGGCGGCGCCGTGACGCACCTCGGCGACGCCGGCGGCGTCGGCGTCGTTGACGAAGTGGATCTCGCGCCCGAGGCCGTTCTCGAAGAACTTCTCGGCCTCGAAGCCGAGCCATTCCTGGGAGACGTTGGCGGCGGAGAGCGTCTTGCCGTACTTCACGATCGTGGGGAAGGCGACCCCGAGAGGCAGACGGGAGTCCGCGACACCGAGGGTGCTCAGCACGCCCTTGACCGCGGTGAGCACGTCGTCCGGGGCTGCTCCCTGCGGGGTGGGGACGCGGATCCGCTCCGAGTCGAGGGTTCCGTGTTCGAGGTTGACGATCCCCGCCTTGATGCCGGTGCCGCCGATGTCCACGCCGATCGCTTGTGCCATGCGCTCAGCCTAACCAGTGGCGCGGCCTCGGATTCACGCAAGTAGGATCGAGTCAACCTCTGACGAAGGAGTTTGCGATGACCGACGGCGACGAGAAGTACTGGTACAACCTGCGCACCGGCGAGGTCGAGTTCGGCATGCTCTCACCGTCGGCCGACCGTGTCGGTCCCTTCGATTCGGAGGAGGAGGCCTCCCACGCGCCGCAGAGGCTGGAGGAGAACTCTCGAGCCTGGGCCGCGGAGGAAGCCAGGGAAGACGACTGGGGCTCCGGCGCCCACACGGGGGCTTGAGCGTCGTGGACAAGCAGCGCGACTTCGTCCTGCGCACGATCGAGGAGCGGGGCGTCAAGTTCGTCCGCCTCTGGTTCACGGACGTGATCGGGACCCTGAAGTCGGTCGCGATCGCGCCGGCGGAGGTCGAGGGCGCGTTCGCCGAGGGCATCGGGTTCGACGGTTCTGCGATCGAGGGGCTGACCCGCAGCTTCGAGTCCGACCTGCTTGCGCAGCCTGACCCGACGACGTTCCAGATCCTGCCCTGGCGTGGCGAGATCGATCCGACGGCGCGCATGTTCTGCGACCTGACGACCCCGGACGGACGGCCCGCCGTGGCCGACCCGCGTCACGTGCTCAAGCGGACCTTGGCGAAGGCCGCAGACGCGGGCTTCACGTTCTACACGCATCCCGAGATCGAGTTCTACCTGCTGAAGTCCTCGTCCTACGGGCCGGAGGGACCGGTTCCGGTGGACTCTGCCGGCTACTTCGACAACGTCCCGGGCGGCACGGCACACGATTTCCGTCGACGTTCGGTGCGCATGCTCGAGGACCTCGGCATCTCGGTGGAGTACAGCCATCATGAGGGCGGCCCCGGCCAGAACGAGATCGACCTGCGTTATGCGGACGCGCTCACGACCGCCGACAACGTGATGACCTTCCGCACGGTGATCAAAGAGGTCGCGATCGAGCAGGGCGTGTACGCGACCTTCATGCCGAAGCCGCTCAGCGGCCACCCCGGGAGCGGGATGCACACGCACATGTCGCTCTTCGAAGGCGACACCAACGCCTTCTACGAGGAGGGCGCGAAGTACCAGCTGTCGAAGACGGGGCGCCAGTTCATCGCGGGGCTTCTGCGGCACGCGAACGAGATCTCGGCGGTCACCAACCAGTTCGTCAACTCGTACAAGAGGCTCTGGGGCGGCGACGAGGCGCCGAGCTTCGTCACGTGGGGGCACAACAACCGCTCCGCACTGGTTCGCGTCCCGATGTACAAGCCGCACAAGAGCCAGTCCTCGCGCGTCGAGTACCGCGCCCTCGACTCCGCGGCCAACCCCTATCTCGCGTACGCCCTCGTGCTCGCCGCCGGGCTGAAGGGGATCGAGGAGGAGTACGAGCTGCCCCCCGAGGCCGAGGACAACGTGTGGTCGCTGAGCGACGCGGAACGTCGCGCGCTCGGCTACGCGTCGCTCCCGGCGAGCCTCGAGCATGCCGTCGAGTACATGCAGGACTCCGAGCTGGTCGCCGAGACCCTCGGCGAGCAGGTGTTCTCCCACGTCCTGATGAACAAGCGTCGGGAGTGGGAGTCCTACCGGGGCCAGGTCACGCCGTTCGAGCTCAAGAGCAACCTCGAGCTGCTCTGAGCCGGCGGCCATGCCTCGTCCCGACGCATCCGTCTCGCTCTCCGCGCTCGCGAGGATCGGCTTCGTCGACCTCTCCGCGGCGGCCGACGCGTTGCGGGAGATCGGCGAGCTCACCGGCGTCGACCGCGCGGCGCTGATCGAGGACGTGAGCGCGGCGGATCCTGACGCCGCCGCTGAAGGCCTCCTCCACCTTGCCCGGCGCGCCCCGGATCTGGTCGCGCCGCTGCTCGCAGACCCGGCCTCTCGGCGACGGGTCTGGCGGGTCCTCGGCGCTTCCGCCGGTCTCGCCCGATTCTTCGAGCGCAGGCCGGAGGAGCTCGACGTCCTCGCGGTGGAGCAGAGCGGTCTGCCGGACGCCGAAGAGCTGGGGGAGGCGCTGCGCGCCGCGGTCCAGGCGGTGGACGGGGTCGCGAGCGGTGGCGGGGACGACGCCCGCATCGCGCTGCGCATCGCCTACCGGCGCTGTCTGGCCCGGATCGCCTCGTTCGACCTCTCCCTCGACGACCCGGCCGCGATCATCCCCGAGGTGTCGGCCGCGCTCGCGGACGCGGCGGGTGCGGCGCTCGACGCGGCGCTCGCTGTCGCCCGGCGCGCGATCGGCGGCGAGGCCGGATCGGCGGCGAGAGAGATCGCGCTGACCCGGCTCGCCATCGTCGGCATGGGCAAGGCGGGAGCCCGCGAGCTCAACTACATCAGCGACGTGGACGTCATCTTCGTCGCCGGCACTGCCGACGAGGAGGCTCTGGACGAGGCTCGCGCGATCGATCTGGCGACACGGCTCGCGCGCGAGACGATGCAGGTGATCGCCGGCGTCTCGGCGGAGCCGGCGCTGTGGGAGGTCGACGCCGCGCTGCGACCGGAGGGCAAGCAGGGGGCACTCGTCCGGTCGCTCTCGTCACATCTGACCTACTATGACCGCTGGGCGAAGAGCTGGGAGTTCCAGGCGCTGATCAAGGCGCGGCCGCTTGCAGGCGATCGGGAGCTCGGGGAGGCATACGTCGAGGCGGTGCAGCCGAAGGTCTGGTCGAGCGCCGCGCGGGAGGACTTCGTCGACAGCGTGCAGCGCATGCGGGAGCGGGTGACCGCCCACATCGCGGCCGAGGACGTCCCGTTCCAGCTCAAGCTCGGCCCGGGAGGGTTGCGGGACATCGAGTTCACCGTGCAGCTGCTCCAGCTCGTTCACGGTCTCACGGATCCCTCCCTGCGCACGCGGGGAACCCTGGAGTCGCTGGACGCGCTGGTCGCCGGCGGATACATCGGACGCAACGAGGCGGCGACGTTCGCCCTCGACTACCGCCTGCTCCGGCTCCTCGAGCACCGGCTGCAACTGCGCGACCTGCAGCGCACGCATCTGATGCCCCGCACGGACGCCGGCCTGCGCACCCTCGCCAGGGCGACGGGGCTCAGCGACACCGCTGAGGGACTGCAGCGGATGTGGGAGGACATCCGGCGTGAGGTCCGCGATCTGCACACCCGGCTCTTCTACCGTCCGCTCCTGAGCGCCGTCGCCGCGCTTCCGGAGGAGGAACGCACGCTCTCGGCGGCGCAGGCGCATGACCGTCTCGCGGCGATCGGGTTCCGGGATCCCGCCGGCGCTCTGCGGCACATCGGAGCCCTCACGGCCGGGATCAGTCGCAAGGCGACCATCCAGCGCCACCTCATGCCCGTCATGGTGCGCTGGTTCGCCGACGGGACCGACCCCGACTACGGTCTCGTCGCCTTCCGCCGGATCAGCGAACGACTCGGAGACACCCCGTGGTTCCTTCGCATGCTGCGCGACTCGTCGGGGGCTGCGGAAAGCCTGACCCGCCTGCTCTCGTCCTCGCGCTACGTCGGGGAGCTCATGGAGTGGATCCCGGAGTCGGTGGCCTGGCTCGACAACACCGAGCTCCTGCGCCCCCGCAGCTGGGCAGCGCTCGACGAGGAGGCGCGGGCGATCCAGACCCGGCACGACGGCATCGCCTCGGCGTCGCGGGCGGTCCGCGCCCTTCGCCGCCGCGAGATGCTGCGCACGGCCATGGGCGCGGTGCTCGACGTGCTCGGCATCGACGAGGTGGCTCGTGCCCTGACCGAGACGACCGAGGCGACGCTTCAGGCGGCTCTGCGAGCGGTGCGCCGCGAGGTGGTGCCGCCCGAGGACGACGCGCTCGACTTCTCGATCATCGCGATGGGACGGTTCGGAGGCGCGGAGCTCGGCTTCGGATCAGATGCGGACGTGCTCTACGTCTACGACGCGAACGGCGTGCCTGCCGAACGCGCGCAGCAGCTCGCCGCACGGATCGTCGCGGGCCTCCGCGAGCACGTGTCCGATCAGCGGCTCCCGCTCGACCTCGACGCCGACCTGCGTCCGGAGGGACGAAACGGCCCGCTCGTCCGGTCGATCGACGCGTATGCCGAGTACTATCGGCGCTGGTCGCTGTCCTGGGAGGCTCAGGCTCTGCTGCGGGCCCGGGGCGTCGCAGGGAGCGTCAAGCTGATCCGGCGGTTCGAGGACCTCGCCGACTCGGTGCGGTTCCCCGACGCGATCGACCTCGCCTCGGTTCGAGAGATCAAGCGGATCAAGGCGCGGGTCGAGGGCGAGCGCCTGCCCCAGGGGGTCGATCCGAGGCGTCATCTCAAGCTGGGCCCGGGGACGCTCAGCGACGTGGAATGGCTTGTGCAGGTCATCCAGCTCCAGCACGCGCACCGGCTTCCTGCCCTGCGCACCACGTCGACCCTGGGCGCTCTGGACGCGGCCGTCGCGGCGGAGCTTCTGCCCACGGTCGCAGGAGAGCGGCTACGGGAGGCTTGGGTGCTCTCCAGCCGGCTCCGCTCTGCGATGACGCTTCTGACCGGGCAGACGAAGGACGTGCTCCCCGCGGACGTGCGGGAGCTCGACGGCGTCGGGCGGATCCTGGGCTATCCCGAACGCTCGGGAGACGTCCTCGAAGAGACCTATCTCGGCGTGACCCGCCGTGCGCGTCGTGTCTTCGAGCAGCTCTTCTACGGCTAGTCCTCATCCTGTCCAGCACGTTCCACGACCGCACCGAGGCGGTCCCCCGAACCGTCTCAGGATGGTGTCGTACGGTGGAAGCCGTTTTGCTCACGCGACCCGATGGAAGACCGATGACCGATGTGCCCCGCCGCTCCCGTGACCGCCGACTCGTCTGGATCCTCGCCGCGGCGCTGACCCTTGCGGTTCTGCTCCTCATCGCGACGCTCATCCGTCCGGGCGCTTCGGGGCCGTCGGCGCAGCCGTCGCCATCGCCGTCCGGTCAACCGTCGGCCGAGGGGACCGCGGAGGAGCGGCGCCTGCCCGATCTGTCCCGTCGGGTCGCGGACGACCCGACGGCGAAGGGTGCGGTGGACGCTCCTGTCGTGCTTGTCGAGTTCGCCGACTATCGTTGTCCTTTCTGCGGGGTGTACGCGCGGGAGACCCTTCCGAAGCTGGTCGAGGAGTACGTGGCCAAAGGGCAGCTGAGGATCGAATGGCGCGACATGCCGATCTTCGGAGAGCAGTCCGTGAACGCGGCGATCGCGGCCAGGGCAGCCGGGGCTCAAGGCAGGTTCTGGGAGTACAGCGCGGCCGTGTTCGCCTATCCGGGCAACGACCATCAGGACCTTCCGCGGGAGCGGCTCGTGGAGCTCGCCGAGCAGGCAGGCGTCCCCGACATCGCCGCGTTCGAGGCCGCGCTCGCCGATCCGGAACTGGCGAAGGCGGTGAACGCCGACCAGGCGGAGGCTCGTCGGCTGGGAGTCAGCAGCACGCCGACCTTCGCGGTCGGCGGCGTTCCGCTCATGGGCGCGCAGCCGATCGAGGCGTTCCGCGCGGCGATCGACGCGGAGCTCGCCCGAGCCGGCCGCTGATGGACGTCGGCTACCTCGGAGCCTTTCTCGGAGGGGTGCTCTCGCTGCTGAGCCCCTGCTCTGTGATGCTTCTGCCGGCCTTCTTCGCCTACGCCTTCACCGAGCGTTCACGGCTCCTCTCCCGTGTGGGTCTGTTCCTGCTCGGTCTGCTGGTCACCCTGATCCCGCTCGGGGTGTTCTCCGGCATCTTCGGCTCGCTCCTCGGCGAGCACCGTGGAACGCTCGTCACGGTCGTCGCGGTGCTCGTGATCCTGGTCGGCGTGCTTCAGGTCGGCGGCGTGCCGATCCCTGGGCTCACGCGCCGCGAGAGCAGCGACGCCGATCGGACCTCGGGCGTCTCGGTGTTCCTCCTCGGAGCCGTCTACGCGGTCGCAGGCGTCTGCACCGGCCCGATCCTCGGCTCCGTGCTGCTGATCGCATCCGTCGGGGGATCGCCGCTGTACGGGGCGATGCTCCTGGCGACCTACGCCACGGGCATGGTGCTGCCGCTGTTCGTGCTCACGCTTCTGTGGCGCCGGTTCGGAGGCAGAGCGATGCGGTGGATGCGGCCACGCATGCTCAGGATCGGCCGCTGGCAGAACTCGTGGACCGTGATCGTCACGGGCCTGCTGTCGATCGGACTCGGTGTGCTGCTGCTGTGCACCGACGGCACGGCGAACCTCGGCGGCTTCGTCAGCATCGGCACCCAGTACGCGCTCGAGTCGGCCGTGAGCGTCGCCGCGTCGCGCGTCCCCGACGCGTGGTTCGCCGTCGGAGCCCTCGCGCTTCTCGGCGTCGTGGCAGTCGCGGCGCTGCTCGGTCGGCGGAGGCAGCCGGATGGCGACTCCCCGGCGCGAGGAGCCGCCGAGGCCGTCGAGGCCGAGTCCGGCCGGTGATCGCCGAACGCGGAAGCGCCCGCCGCCGCGTGAGCGGGGCGAGCGCTTCCGGGCCTGATGACCAGAGGGTCAGACGCCGTAGTACAGCTCGAACTCGTACGGGTGGGGGCGCTGGGCCATCGGCAGGATCTCCTTCTCGTACTTGTAGTCGATCCAGGTCTCGATGAGCTCCTTGGTGAACACGCCTCCCTCAAGGAGGAAGTCGTGGTCGTTTCGGAGCGCCTCCAGCGAGTCGAGCAGCGAGTTCGGCACCTGCGGGATGTTCTTGGCCTCCTCCGGCGGGAGCTCGTAGAGGTCCTTGTCGATCGGCTCCATCGGCTCGATGCGGTTGCGGATGCCGTCGAGTCCGGCCATGAGCTGCGCGGCGAAGGCGAGATACGGGTTGCCCGAGGCGTCGGGCACGCGGAACTCGATCCGCTTGGCCTTCGGGTTCGAGCCGGTGATCGGGATGCGGACGGCGGCGGAGCGGTTGCCCGCGGAGTAGGCGAGGTTGACCGGCGCCTCGAAGTGCTTGACCAGGCGGTGGTAGCTGTTGAGCGTCGGGTTGGTGAAGGCGAGCACCGCATGCGCGTGCTTGAGGAGGCCGCCGATGTACCAGCGGGCGGTGTCGCTCAGCTGCGCGTAGCCGTTCTCGTCGAAGAAGAGCGGCTTGCCGTCCAGCCACAGCGACTGATGGGTGTGCATGCCCGAGCCGTTGTCGCCGAAGAGCGGCTTCGGCATGAACGTGGCGGTCTTGCCCCACTCCTCCGCCGTGTTCTTGACGATGTACTTGAACTTCAGGATGTCGTCCGCCGCGTGGACCATGGTGTCGAAGCGGTAGTTGATCTCGGCCTGACCGGCGGTGCCCACCTCATGGTGCGAGCGCTCCAGCTGGAGACCGGCGTCGGCGAGCCGCAGGCAGATGTCGTCGCGGAGATCGGCCAGCTTGTCGACCGGGGAGACGGGGAAGTACCCGCCTTTGAACGGGGTCTTGTTGCCGAGGTTGCCGCCCTCCTCCTCGCGGCCGGAGTTCCAGGCGGCCTCCTCGGAGTCCACGGAATAGAAGCTGCGTCCGGCGGTGACCTCGTAGCGCACGTCGTCGAACACGTAGAACTCGGCCTCGGGGGCGAAGTAGGCGGTGTCGGCGATCCCGGTCGAGGCGAGGTACTTCTCGGCCTTCTTCGCGACCTGGCGCGGGTCCTTCGCGTAGATCTCGCCGGTCCGCGGGTTGTAGATGTCGAACACCATGATCAGGGTCTTCGCCTCGCGGAACGGGTCGAGGTACGCGGTGGTGACGTCCGGGATCAGCTGCATGTCCGATTCGTGGATGTTCGCGAAGCCGCGGATGGAGGAGCCGTCGAAGAGCTGCCCGACCGTGAAGAACTCCTCGTCGACCGTGCTGGCCGGGATGTTGAAATGCTGCTGCACGCCCGGCAGATCGGTGAAGCGGATGTCGAGGAACTTGACGTCGTTGTCGCGGATGTACGCGATGACGTCGGCGGGATCGGTGAACATGCATCAACTCCTGAGGGAACGGGTGAGACCGTGCGGCCTGCCAGCAGGTTACGGACAGGCCGTTACCCCATGGTGTCCGCCGTGTTTCCGACATGTTACAAGGGCGGCGTGAAGGGATCTGTGTTTCGGCATGTGGCCGTGTGTGACGGGAGGTGACGGCCGGGCGGCGCGCAGGGCCCGCGAGATGCTTCGATCCTCGTCATGACCAGTTCCCCCCTGCTCCGTGTCCTGTCCGTCGCCGCTCTCTCCGTCGTCAGCGCCCTGGTGGTCGCCGGGTGCGCATCGACCGCCGGGAGCTCGGCTGAGTCGTCGAACGGCGAGAGCCGTATCGTCCTCGGCGCCGACGACGGCAACGAGGCGCACTGGGCGATCCTCAAGGACAAGCTCAAGTCCGAGGGGATCGAGCTCGAGGTCCGCACCCTCAGCGACGGCGTGCAGCTCAACCAGGGTGTTCAGGACGGCGCGCTCGACGTCAACCTCTTCCAGCACCTGATCTTCCTCTCGCAGTTCAACGTCAACAACAAGGGCACGCTCGTCCCCGTGGGCGCGACCGCCGTGTATCCGCTCGCTCTCTACTCCGAGAAGTACAAGGCGCCGGCAGAGCTCCCCGAGGGGGCCGTCGTCGCCGTGCCGAACAACCCCACCAACCTCGCTCGGGCGCTGCTGAACCTCCAGACCGCGGGCCTGCTCACGCTGAAGGACGGCGGCAACGCCCTCTCGACGCCCGACGAGGTCGTCACCTCGAGGATCACTCTCAAGCCGGTCGACGCCAACCAGACGGTCGCCGCTCTGCGAGACGGAAGCGCGCAGGCCGCCGTGGTCAACAACACGCAGGCGCAGAAGGGCAGCCTCGACGACGACCTGATCATCTTCAAAGAAGACCTGGACGACCCGAAGCTCGCGCCGTACATCAACGTCTTCGTCGCACGCGACGACAAGAAGGACGATCCCCGGTGGACGAAGCTCGTCGAGGCCTATCACACGCCCGAGGTCGAGGCCTCGGTCACGACCCTGAACCAGGGCAACCTCAAGTTCCAGGGCGACTGGAGCGCGGCGAGGCTGCAGGACGAGCTCACGACCCTTGAGACCCAGCTGAAGAAGAGCAAGTGATCCGCAGATGAGCCGGGTCATCGAGTTCGAGCGGGTGACCAAGACGTTCCCCGCTCCGGCAGGCCGCCGCGGGAACGGCGAGCTGCACGCCGTGACGGAAGCGTCGCTCTCCGTCGCCCGCGGATCGATCGTCGGCGTGATCGGCTACTCCGGGGCGGGAAAGTCCACCCTCGTCCGCCTGATCAACGGGCTGGAGCGTCCGACCTCCGGAACCGTGCGCGTGCTCGGGACCGACGTCGGCAGGGCATCAGCGGCCGAGCTGAGAGCCCTTCGGGGGCGGGTCGGGATGATCTTCCAGCAGTTCAACCTCTTCTCGGCCCGGAGTGTGCGGGGGAACGTCGCGTATCCGCTCAAGGTGGCCGGATGGAGCCGCGACGACATCGACCGCCGGGTCGCCGAGCTCTTGGAGTTCGTCGGCCTGTCGGACAAGGCGGCGCAGCGGCCGCGACGGCTTTCCGGAGGGCAGAAGCAGCGGGTCGGCATCGCCCGGGCCATCGCCGCGAACCCCGAGCTCCTGCTTGCGGACGAGGCGACCAGCGCCCTGGACCCGCAGACGACGGGGGAGGTGCTCGCCCTCCTCCGCGAGATCAACCGGACCCTCGGCATCACGATCGTCGTCATCACCCATCAGATCTCGATCGTGCACGAGCTCTGCGATCAGGTCGTCGTGATGGACGGCGGCCGCGTCGTGGACCAGGGGGAGACCTATCGGGTCTTCGCGCGCCCGCGGTCGCCCCTGACCGCGCGGTTCGTCGAGTCCGTGACGCAGGGGATCCCGGCGGGGGACACCTTGGAGGCCCTGCTCGGCGGTGGCGGCGAGCTCCTCAGCGTCGACGTGAACGACTTCACGAGCGAGGACGTCGCACGTGTGCTCGAAAGCCACGGCCTGCGCGGGACCGTGGTGTACGGCGGCGTGACCGACGTGCGCGGCCGTCAGCTGGGCACGTTGACCTATCGGATCGACACCGACCGCGAGACGGCACGGCGGGTCGCCACGGAGCTGCGCACGCGCACGCGGGTCGTGCAGCCGGCCGAGTCCTCTGCCGGCGAGAGCCGGGATCCCGATCCCGCCCCTGGCGAGGACCTCGCCGTCCGGAGCCGAAGGGGCCTCGCATGATCGCCGCGATCCTCCCTGCCGGTGACTGGGGCACACTGACTCCCGTCCTTCTTCAGGCGGTGCAGGAGACGATCTACATGGTCGTCGTGACGCTCGTGATCGGCGGTCTCGCCGGGCTTCTCCTCGGCGCGCTCCTCTATGCCACACGGCCGGGGAACCTCTTCGCAAACCCGATCGTCTTCCACGTGCTGAACCTCGTCATCAACCTCGTCCGGCCGATCCCGTTCATCATCTTCCTCACCGCCGTGGCACCGGTCACGAAAGGGATCGTCGGCTCGACCCTGGGCACCAACGCCGCGATCGTGCCGATGACGATCATGGCCACGGTCGTGATCGGCCGGGTCGTCGAACAGAATCTCGTCGCCGTCGACCCCGGGATCGTCGAGGCCGCGTCCGCGATCGGCGCGCGACGCCTTTCGGTGCTGTTCACGGTCGTGATCCCCGAGGCGCTCGCGCCCCTGATCCTCGGCTACACCTTCATGTTCATCGCGGTGGTGGACATGTCCGCGATGGCGGGCTATATCGGCGGGGGAGGACTGGGCAACTTCGCCATCCTCTACGGCTACCAGCAGTTCGATGTCCAGGCGACCTGGATCACGGTCGCGATCATCGTGGTGATCGTGCAGGCAGGCCAGTTCCTCGGCAACCGCCTCGCCCATCGGATCCTCTCCCGGTGAGGCGAAAGGCGGTCGGGAGCGCTGGTCAGGTCGCCTAGGCTGGAGGAATGCCCGACCCTGCAGAGTCCTCATATCCCGGCGAGCGTCTCGGCCTCCCGCAGGCGGGCACGAGGAGCGTCGCGCGGATCGGACGTCGCATCGCCGCGCTCGTCATCGACTACGCGGCGGCGTCGATCATCGCCGGCGGGTTCTTCGGGTTCCAGCAGTTCGCCCTGCCTCGCGAGGCGGGTCTGACCCAGTTCGCCCCGATCGTGGTCTTCGCGGTGATCCAGATCCTGTTCATCCCGACGATCGGCGGGAGCCCAGGGCACCGCATCGTCGGGCTGCGCCTCGTGACGCTCGACGGCAGCTGGGTAGGGCTGTGGCGTCCGATCGTACGGACGCTGCTGCTCGTCCTCGTGATCCCGGCGGTCGTGTGGGACCCCGACCAGCGGGGGCTCCACGACAAGGCGGCAGGGACGATCCTCGTCCGAACCTGACCGCGCAGACCCCCGTCTGACGACATCGGTCCATCGCCGTCAGGCGGCGGTGCCGCGATTCCGTCGACGGAAGTGCTTCGGAGCCTTCCCGCCGAGGAACGAACGCGCCGGGTCGACGAGGAAGCCCTGACGCAGCGCCTCACGCCCGATGAGCATGCGGAATCCCATCTCGCTGCGGTTGCTGAGAGTGACCTCGGCCGTCAGCCGCCGTCCGCCGAGCATCAGATCGAGGAGAACCACGAGCCGGCTCTGCGCGTGGCCCGAAGAGCTGCGCACGTCGCGTCGGTCGAAGATCGGAAGCTCCACAGGGACCAGCTCATGCGCGCCCTGCCACGGCCGGACGTCGAAGCGGACCCACGGATCGCCGTCGCGATCAAACTCGTGGATGTGCTGGGCATGCAGCGACGAACTGCGAGCGCCGGTGTCGATCTTTGCCTTGATCCAAGGAATCCCGACATCGGGCAGGCTGACCCACTCCCGCCACCCGATCGGGGTGCTTGAATGAGAGGACCGGTCCACGTCGTCCATCCTGGCAGGAAAATTCCGTGAAGCTCGCCGTGCTCTCGCGCGCCCCTCAGTCCTACTCCACCCAGCGTCTCCGCGCTGCCGCCGTGCAGCGAGGGCACAGGGTCAAGGTGCTCAACACGCTCCGGTTCGCGATCGATCTCACCTCCGACGAGCCAGACCTCCACTATCGCGGTCGGCCGCTGAGCGACTACGACGCGATCCTTCCCCGGATCGGCAGCTCGATCACCTACTTCGGCACCGCGGTGGTGCGGCAGTTCGAACAGATGGACGTCTACACCCCCAACACCGCGAACGGGATCTCCAGCGCACGGGACAAGCTCCGCGCCAACCAGGTCCTCTCCCGACACAACATCGCGATGCCGGCGACCGCGTTCGTGCGCAACCGCGCGGATGTCCGCCCGGCCATCGAGCGCGTGGGCGGCGCCCCCGTCGTCATCAAGCTGCTGGAGGGAACCCAGGGCATCGGCGTCATCCTCGCCCCGCAGGTGAAGGTCGCCGAGGCCATCATCGAGACGCTGCATTCGACGAAGCAGAACGTGCTGATCCAGAAGTTCATCGCGGAGAGCCGCGGCCGTGACATCCGGGCGCTCGTCGTCGGCGATCGGGTCGTCGCCGCGATGCGGCGCGTCGCCCATGGCGATGAGTTTCGCTCCAACGTCCATCGCGGCGGAACGGTCGAGGCGGTGTCGCTCGACCCGGTCTACGAGCAGACCGCCGTCCGCGCTGCGCAGATCATGGGTCTGCGCGTCGCCGGGGTCGACATGCTGGAGGGCGAGGACGGGCCGTTGGTGATGGAGGTCAACTCCTCGCCGGGACTGCAGGGGATCGAGACCGCGACCGGGCTCGACGTCGCGGGGGCGATCATCGACTACATCGCCGGTCAGGTCGCCTTTCCCGAGATCGACGTGCGGCAGCGGCTCAGCGTCTCGACCGGGTACGGCGTCGCCGAGCTGGTCATGCACGCGGGCGCCGAGCAGGTGGGCAAGCAGCTGGGCGAGCTGGGGCTCTGGGATCGGGACATCACGGTGCTGACCCTTCACCGTGGCGTCACGGTGATCCCCAACCCGCGCAAGCACGTCGTGCTGGAGGCCGAGGACCGTCTGCTCTGCTTCGGCAAGCTCGACGAAATGCGCTCCATGATCCCCGAGCGTCGACGACGCCGAGCGAAGGTGCGTCGTCTCCCGAAGGACCACCTGTCGGACATGACGTCCTGAACCGCTCTGAAAGACGACGGAGCGCCCGGCCTTGGGAGCCGGGCGCTCCGTCGTTCGAGCAGGATCAGCGAGGGCGCGGCGCCCGAGCCTTCAAGGGATCGATGCCCTTCGGGATCGGCAGCGAGGCCAGGCTCTGCGAGACCGACTCCATGCGCTTGATGACGGCCGCCATCGTGGCCTTGTCGATCGCCTTGGGGAGCTTCTTGACGGTCTTCGCGAGCTGGTCGAGGGGGATGTCCTCCTCACCGTGTCCGACATAGAACACGTTCACCGGTACGCCATGCGCGACGCGAAGGGCCTTGGTCTTCTCGTCCTTGACGAGGCGAGTGAGGCGCCCTCGGGAACCTTCGGCCACGATCACGATGCCGCCGCGGCCCACCGCGCGATACACGGCGTCCTGTGTCTTCGGGTTCACGCCGACGGGCATGTCCGAGGCTTGCCAGCTTCGTCCGAGGCTGTTCCCGAGGACATGACCGACGGCGCCGGGACGTCCGTCGATCTTCTTGTACATCGCGCTCGTCGAGAGCCGCGTCATGGTGAACATGGCACCGAGCAGCCCAGCCATGAGGCCCGTGACGCCCCACAGGACGAGCGACCAGATCTGGAAGGGCGGGATGAGATAGCCGACGATGAGGCCGATCAGCACGCCCGCGACGAGGATCGCGATCTGCAGCCAGGGCAGCCACGAGTACTCCTCGCGGGTGAACCGGTAGAGCGACCGGATCTGGGAGAAGAAGCCGGGCCGCTTCTCCGGTTCGGGACGACGATTCGACATGTCTCCAGCCTACCGAGTCCGAGGGCGCGGCTGCGGTCGTCTCGCGCTGGGCGAACGTCGGTCGGCTCCTGCACGGGTCGGTGTTGTCCACGGCCGCCGGGGCATCGCCGTCTCCGGCGGCGTCAGGAGGGCTGGGATGGCGGGATGACAGCAGAAGCGGATGCCCTCAGCCAAGCGCATCGGACCATCCGGGTCGTTCCTCCGGGCGAGGGGCCCTACGCGGGACGGCTCGTCGCAGGCGGAGACGAGCCCTACGTCGCGGTGCGGACGCACGACCTCAAGGAATGGGGCGGATGGGCCAGGGGAGAGGCCTCGCACCTTGCGGTCCCTGCAGAGCTGGTCCGCACGGCCGAGGGGCATGAGGTGCTCCTGCCCTGGTGCACGGAGCGGCTCGACGCCTTCGTCGCCCGGCGAGAGGCCGCCGCCGCACCGCTCACGCCCGGAGAGTGCACGACCCTGCTCGCGAGCCTGTTGCGTGGTGCCGCAGAGGCCGGGGAGGTGGAGCCCCGAGGCGAGTGGTGGCTCACGGCCTCGGCACGCCCCGTGTTCGTCATCGGCGCCGGAGAGGCTCTGACGACCGAGGCGGTCTCGATCGTCAGACAAGTGGCTGAGGCGTCACAGGGCGACCGTGCGATCGGTCGGCTGTGTGCGCGCATCACAGAGGTCCTGGGCGAGCGTCGGCGGATCCCCCATGAGGCGGCCGGAGTCGAAGAGATGCTGTGCGCATGGGCGGCGCCCAAACCGCTGGGCCAGGTGCCCGTCGAGTCGGGCGAGAAGGACGACTGGACGCGCACGGGAAGCCGCCTCCCGCTTGTCTCACCCGCCGAGGCGGCCCGTGTCGTGCGCAGCCGCAGCGCGGAGAGCGACCCGGCGCGGGCGGCGCGGCCATCAGGGGTGAGGCGACGTCGCGCAGCGGACCGTCCTCACAGAGGGCGACCGTTTGTCGACGGCCTGCTCGCGCGAGCTCACCTCGTCGGCACGAAGATCAGTGAAAAGGCGGCCGGGATCAGAGGGCGGCGACGAGGGAGCGTGAGGACCGGCGCCCGCCGGCCAGAGGGGATGATGACGCGTCGATGGTCGAAGCCGCTGCTGGTCGCCGCGGTCGTAGCAGCCGTCCTTGCGGTCGGCGGGGCGTTGTGGCCGTCGGGAAGTCCCGCGGGGACGGCGGCGACGGTCCAGGACGGGTCGAGCGCCCTACCGACCCGCGCCGGGGAACCGACCCCCAGCGACGACACCACGTCGTCGGCGGGGAGGGAGCTCACCCGATCCGGCGCGCTCACGAGTGAGAAGGAAGCATCGGCGTCGCCGTCTCCCTCCCGTTCGACAACCCCCTCGCCGGGCGAGGAGACAGATCCTGTCGTCGCTCTCCCGGCGCTGCTCGGTGCCGCCGCGCAGTGCAAGGCCGGTCGAGGCGATGAAAGCGGCGCCGAGGCCTGTGCACGAGCGTGGTCGGCGGACAGGGATCCCTCGGATCGGGACGCCGTCGATCTCTCTCCGGAGGCGTCGTTGCGGCTCATCGAGAACTTCGGCGATCTGGCAGCGATTCGTGTCGAGAGCGGGCCTGAGGTCCGTATGGTCATCCTCGTCCGCACAGACGACGGATGGCGGATCCGCGACGTCTACGACGTGGCAGACCCGCCATCCGGAGAGGGGGTACGCGCCGGGGATCAGATCCCGAGCTGACCGGCGAAGTCCGCCGACTCCAGGCGCTCCTTCACCGCACCGAGGAAGCGGGCGGCATCGGCCCCGTCGATCGTCCGGTGGTCGTACGACAGCGCGAGGTAGACGTAGGAACGGACCGAGATGGCCTGGGCGCCGTCGACGGTCACGACGCCGGGGCGCTTGACGACGATCCCGGTGCCGAGGATCGCGGACTGCGGCAGGAACACCACGGGCGTGTCGAACAGCGCGCCGCGGGAGCCGGTGTTGGTGAGCGTGAAGGTGCCACCGGCGAGCTCGTCCGGCTTCAGCTTGTTGTCTCGCGTCCGTGCCGCGAGGTCGGCGATCTCGTGAGCGATCTGCGCGATGTTCTTCGAGGCCGCGTCGCGAAGGACGGGGGTGAGGAGCCCGCGCTCGGTGTCGACGGCGATCGAGAGGTTCTCCGCCGCCGGGTAGACGATCTGGTCACCGTCGACGGTCGCGTTGATGATCGGGTACGACTGCAGCGCCTCTGCCGCGGCGAGGGCGAAGAACGGGAGGAAGGAGAGCTTGTCGCCCGTCTTCTGCTGGAACTCGCCCTTGACCTGGTCGCGGTACTCGGCAAGCCGCGTCACGTCCACCTCGACCACGGTGGTCAGCTGAGCCGTCTGCTGCATCGACGCCACCGCACGCTCAGCGAGGACCTTGCGCAGGCGCGACATGGGCTGGGTCGTGCCCCGCAGCGGCGAGACTTCGCGCGCGGCGGGCGCGGATGTCGGCGTCGCGGCGGGCGCCGGCGCGCTCTGCGCGGCGTTGAGGACGTCCTCCTTGCGGATGCGGCCACCGACACCGGTGCCCTTGACCGAGGCGAGGTCGACACCCTGCTGGGCGGCGAGGCGACGCACGAGCGGCGTCACGTAGACCTTCTCGCCGGAGTCGGCCGCGGTCTGTGTGGCAGCACGCGTCTGCGCGGCGGCAGGAGCAGCTGCGGGCGTGGGCGCGGGCGCTGCAGGAGCGGCGGCGGGCGCGGCAGCCGCAGGAGCGGCAGCTGCAGGAGCAGCGGAAGCGGCGGGTGCAGGAGACTCGGCTGCCGGAGCCGTCGCCGGAGCAGGAGCCGCCCCGCTGCCGACACGAGCGAGCACCGCGCCGACAGCGACCGTCTCGTCCTCCGCGACCAGGATCTCCTGAACGATACCGGCGACGGGAGACGGGATCTCGGTGTCGACCTTGTCGGTCGAGATCTCGAGCAGCGCCTCGTCGACGGCGACCTCATCGCCGACCTGCTTCAGCCACCGGGTGACGGTGCCCTCCGTGACGCTCTCGCCGAGCTCGGGCAGGCGCACATCGGTCGCGTCGCCGGCGGACGCGGCCTGAGCAGCCGGTTCAGGAGCGGCCGGCTCAGGAGCAGCCGGAGCTTCGGCGACCGGCGCGGCAGCGGGGGCGGCCTCGGCGGCCGGTGCGGCCGCGGCGGGGGCGTCGTCCGAAGACGGGGCCCCCGAACCGTCGCCGATCCGAGCCAGGATGGCCCCGACCTCGACCGTCTCGTCCTCGGAGACGAGGATCTCCTCGAGCACGCCGGTGACCGGCGACGGGATCTCGGTGTCGACCTTGTCGGTCGAGATCTCGAGCAGGCCCTCGTCTGCCTGCACGGTCTCACCGACCTGCTTGAGCCAACGGGTGACCGTACCCTCGGTGACGCTCTCTCCGAGAGCGGGGAGGACCACGGATGTGCTCATGACGGAGTCTCCTTCAGGAAGTTCGTGACGTTCTCAAGCTTAGTGATGTCGGCGGGACTTGGTGCGATCCGACGATCAGAGCGCATGAAGCGGCTTGCCGGCGAGGGCGAGGAAGGCCTCGCCGAGCGCCTCGCTCTGTGTCGGGTGCGCGTGGATGAGAGGCGCGATCTCCTCGGGGTACGCCTCCCAGCTCACGGCGAGCTGTCCCTCGGTGATGAGCTCGCCGACGCGGTCGCCGAGCAGATGCACGCCGAGGACCGGGCCATCCTTGAGACGGACGACCTTGACGAGGCCGCCGGTGCCGATGATCTCGCTCTTGCCGTTCCCGGCGAGGTTGTACTCATACGACGAGACGGCGTCGGCGCCGTGCTGCTCGATCGCGGCGGCTTCCGTGACACCGACCGAGGCCAGCTCCGGGCTGCAATAGGTGACGCGCGGGATCTGCGACTCCGGGACCGGCGCGGGGGAGAGGCCCGCGATCCGCTCGGCGACCGCGATGCCCTGGAGGAAGCCGCGGTGTGCAAGCTGGAGGCCTGGCACGATGTCGCCGACCGCCCAGACGTGCGGGACATTGGTACGCAGCTCTGCGTCGGCGACGACGAAGCCGCGGTCCATCGCGATGCCCGCCTCCGCGAAGCCGAGCCCGTCGGTCGCGGGCCCTCGCCCGACGGCGACGAGCAGATAGTCCGCCTCGTAAGCGGTGCCGTTCTCAAGGGTCACGGTCACCGCGTCCGCGGTCTGGGTGGCGCTCTGGAAGCGCACGCCCAGAGAGTATGCGATCCCACGGCGGCGGAAGGCCCGCTCGAGACCCTTGCTGAGAGCCTCGTCCTCGTTCGGAGCCAGATGGGGCAGAGCCTCGACGATGGTGACCTCCGCGCCGAACGAACGCCAGACGCTCGCGAACTCCACCCCGATCACACCGCCGCCCAGGATCACGACACGCTGCGGAACCTCCTCCAGGGCGAGCGCCTGCTCGCTTGTGAGGATCCGTCCGCCGATCTCCAGACCCGGCAGCGACCGGCTGTAGGAGCCGGTGGCGAGGATGACGTCGGCACCGGTGTACACGTCGTCGCCCACGTGGACGGAACGGTCGGCCCCGAGGTGACCCTCGCCGGTCACCACGGTGATCCCGCGGGCCTTGATCAGCCCCTCCAGCCCCTTGTGCTTCTTCGCGACGATCCCCTCGCGGTAGGCGCGCACGCCAGCGGGGTCGATGCCTTCGAGCGCCGCCGTGACGCCGTACTTCGCGGCGTCGCGGACGTGCTCGGCGATCTCCGCGGTGTGCAGCAGCGCCTTGGTCGGGATGCAGCCGCGGTGCAGGCAGGTTCCGCCGAGCTTGTCCTTCTCGACGAGAGCCACGGTCTTGCCGAGCTCGGCGGCACGGATCGCCGCGGCATAGCCGCCGCTGCCGCCGCCGAGGATCACGATGTCGAAGGAGTGGGTGGTCATGCGTCGTCTCCGTTCACTCGCCCTGTCGTCGCACGCGCCTCTGCGTACGCGATCAGCGTGCGGACCATGGCGCCGGTCGCGCCCTTGTCCGTGTACCCGTACGGGGCTCCCTTGTGCTCGGAGGAGCCGGCGATGTCCAGATGCGCCCACGGGATGCGTTCCGCGCCATCCTCATCGGAGACACGTCCGACGAAGCGGCGGAGGAAAAGCCCGGCGAAGAGGGAGCCGCCGGCCGGGTCGCCGATCTTGGCGTTGACCATGTCTGCGATCGGCGACTTCAGGTCTTCCTCCATGTGCGCGGGGAGCGGCATGCGCCAGGCGTCCTCTCCCGTCGTCTCCGCGGCGGCGAGAAGCGCGTCCACGGGCTCGTCGTCGCCGAAGACGCCGGTGTGGCGCATCCCGAGCGAGACGATGATGGCGCCGGTGAGGGTCGCGACGTCGATGACGACGTCGGGCTTCTCCCTGCTGGCGGCGACCAGGCCGTCGCCGAGGACGAGGCGGCCCTCGGCGTCCGTGTTGAGGACCTCGACGGTCTGCCCGTCGGCGAGGCGGAGCACGTCGCCCGGACGGATGGCCTTGCCCGAAGGCATGTTGTCGGCGACGCAGAGCCATGAGGTGACGCGGACCGGCAGCCGGAGAGCGGCGACGGCGCGGACGACCGCGAGGACGCTCGCCGCACCCGCCATGTCGAACTTCATTCCGACCATGTTGGCCGGTGGCTTGAGCGAGAGCCCGCCGGTGTCGAAGGTGATCCCCTTGCCGACGAGCGCGATGTGACTCGTCGCCGCGGCGGGCGCGTAGTCGACGCGCACGAGACGCGGGGGACGATCCGATCCTTGGCCGACCCCGAGGATACCGCCGAAGCCCTGCTCGGCCAGGGCCTTCTCGTCGAAGACCTCGACGGTGACGTCGTCCAGCCCCGCGACGGCCTCCATCGCCCGCTCGGCCAGGTCGGCCGGGCCGAGCCACTCGGCCGGCGTGGTGACGAGATCCTTGGTGAGCGCGACCGCCTCGGCGACGACGGTCACGCGGGAGAGGTCGGCGGTGGGAAGGTCGGCGTGGAGGATGACGGTACGTGCACGACCCGGCTCCTCGGTGGAACGGTAGTCGTCGAAGCGGTAGGCGCCGAGCAGCGCGCCCTCCGCCGCGGCCGCGGCGAGACCGCCCAGTGTGTCGGCAAGCAGCACGCTCACCCGGTCGAACCCGGTGAGCGACCGAAGCGCGGTGCCCGCGGCCTCGCGGACGCGCCGTGCGTCCGGCTCCGGCCCCGTGCTCACGACCGCGAGCGGAAGCGTCGTGATCTCTGGCGCGTAGACACGGGAGAAGGCGTTCGCCGAGCCGGTGAAGCCGGTGGCTCGTAGCGGTTCGCCGATCGATGCGAAGGGGGAGAGTGACGCGGTGTCTTCGGAGATGCCGGGGACGACGAGCACGACCGCGTCTGCGTTCGCATCCGCCGGAGCACCTTGTGAGAGCTCGAGCGCGGGGAAGGTCATGGCTCCATCCTAGGAGCAGCGGGAGCGCCGGCGACCGACCTGTGGATGACCTCGCGTGTTCGCTCTCAGCGGTCATCGGACCCTGGGAGTCGAGCGGCTCGTAGCATGGACTCATGCCCTTCTCCGGAGAACTCTTCGACCGCGTCGCCGGGGCCCCAGCGATCCCCGACGGCCTTCCGCTCGTCGTGCTCCTCACCGGCTTCACGGATGCCGGCTCGGCCGTGTCCGGGCTCATCGACCACCTCCAGGAGACGGCGCACCCGCAGGTGCTGCGGATCTTCGACAACGACCTCCTGCTGGACTATCGCGCACGCCGTCCGATCGTCACCTTCGATCAGGACCACCTGACGGAGTACCGCCCGGCGCGGCTCGAGCTCGCGCTCGCGACCGACGTCCTCGGCCAGCCGTTCCTCCTTCTCTCCGGATACGAGCCCGATTTCGCATGGGAGGCGTTCTCCGACGCGGTCCTGGGCATCTTCGACGAGTTCGCCGCGTCCTCGGTCACCTGGGTGCACGCCATCGCGATGCCCGTGCCGCACACCCGGCCCTTGGGCACCACCGTCAGCGGCACCCGTGCAGATCTCACCGCCGCCCTCTCGGTGTGGCGTCCGCGGACCCAGGTGCCTGCGACCGCGGGACACCTGCTGGAGTTCCGGTTCGCGGAGCGTGGCGACCGCGTCGCGGGCTTCGTCCTGCTCGTGCCTCACTATCTCGCCGACACCGAGCACCCCGGTGCGGCGATGGCGGCGGCGGACCGTGTGATGTCGGCGACCGGCCTGGTGCTCGCGACCGACGGGCTGCGGGAGCGGCAGGCGGAGTTCCTCGCGAGGGTGGAGGAGCAGGTCGAGGGCAACGACGAGCTCCGTCAGATGATCGCGACGCTGGAACAGCGGCACGATGCCTACATGGCGGGACTCACGGCGGAGATGGGCGGAGCGGAGAACGCAGCCCTTGCCTTCGACGAGGGCTCGCTCCCGAGTGCCGACGAGCTCGCCGCGGAGCTGGAGCGCTTCCTCGCATCACGACCGACGGGGGACGACGACAAGAACGGACGTTCCTGACCGTCGACCGCTGCAGCGCGGTCTCAGAACGGATTCAGGCCGATCCGTCGAACACGGCGCCGAAAGCGCGCAAGTGTGCGATACTGAAGAACCGACCCGTTGTCAACCGGTCGTCGCGGAGCGACGAGAGGACTTGACAAGGGTCTTACTAGTGTCCGAAACGGCCCGGGGAGCCCGCGCAGCCCCCGTGAAAGGCAAGACGTGACGACTGCCACGAAGAAGAACACCCGGACGAAGAAGACGGCGGACTCGACGGACGAGACCGCCGAGGAGCTGGCGGCCGCGCCGTCGGCGACCAAGACCGCCCGCAAGAGCACCAAGGCGGGTGCGAAGGCGAAGACTTCCTCTCGTGCGAAGAAGTCCGAGGACGACGAGCCGGACGAGCCCATCGACGAGGAGGCGCTCGAGGACGACGGCGTCGACGAGCCGGATGAGGACGCGAAGGACGAGGCCGCTGAGGCCGACGCGACGGACGGCGAGGACGACGAGGCCAAGAAGCCGGAGTTCGCGGAGCCGCTTCCCACCGGCGCGATCGTCCTGAAGGAGAACGACGAGGACGACGCGCCCGTCTACTCCACCCAGATCACGGGCGCCACGGCCGATCCGGTGAAGGACTACCTGAAGCAGATCGGAAAGGTCGCGCTCCTGAACGCGGCCGAAGAGGTCGAGCTTGCGATGCGGATCGAGGCGGGGCTGTTCGCCGAAGAGAAGCTCTCGACCATGTCGGACGCAGAGAAGAGCAGCCAGCTCGGGCTGGACCTCCAGTGGGTCGCGCGCGACGGCCAGCGGGCGAAGAGCCATCTGCTCGGCGCGAACCTGCGTCTGGTCGTCTCCTTGGCCAAGCGCTACACCGGACGCGGCATGCAGTTCCTCGACCTCATCCAGGAAGGCAACCTCGGCCTCATCCGTGCGGTCGAG